>Ga0209337_1002824_pt1 | contig 12373 bp, 10 predicted proteins | sample LinPmetageLP53_FD_184044 | JGI IMG/M metagenome (GOLD analysis project Ga0209337, IMG submission 184044) | Marine viral communities from the Pacific Ocean - LP-53 (SPAdes) (version 2) | ecosystem: Environmental > Aquatic > Marine > Oceanic | place: Pacific Ocean | collected 2010-02-08 | reverse complement strand
CTCTGAACCCATCCTCTTTTGTGGCTCGCACCATTGAACGGTGGTGTAGCAGCAGAATTACCAGACACCATTGCTGCGTAGGGTCCAGTGTACTGAGAAGATTGTATGGACATATTTGAGTTACCTACATTTGCAGTTATGTTGAGAACTTCTGGACCAAAGTTCATTAAATTAATATCATCTAAAAACATTTCTACTTCGGTAGCAGTTCCAACGGGTGCCCAAATATTATCACCATTTTTAATATCACCACTTGAACTACCACTTGTCCACGGATAGTTTTGTACCCATATAGTCATCACTGAAGGATACCATTCTGGTTTATCATTAAATGTATAATCAAGACCATCTTCGGGTCCACTATATGCAAAAAAGGGAGCACTTACACTAGAGTTAGATTCAACATTCATCTCAAAAGATGTAACATTAACACCCTCAGTACCTGCATTAATACTTGCTACAATTGCACCAGATGGAACAATTGCCCCAGCAGTGCCCGTAGATTGTCTTAGTCGCATACCTCTTACCAACGGAGCAGTCCCCACACCACTCATAGTCACAGTTTTGTCACCAGCTGTAAAAACACCATCAGTACTTGGAGTTATTTTTTGCGTTACTGGAAAAAATATATCTAAAAAGGGTAATAAAGTGTCATTCTCATTATTAGTAGCCCCAATTTGTTGATAACTATAAAGAGACCCAGTTCCTCCAGTCAAACCATCAGGACCAGCTGAACTCTGGAATATAACACGCATAGGTACACCTGCGGTTATAGGGTCATTTGTACTTGGATTAGTAGCAGAGGAAGGGGCGTAAGGTCTATTTGTCGAGCTTCCGCTATTATTAGACGCTTGTATATCTGTAAATATTCTATTATTAACCCATGATTGCATTGGTAATTTTTGCATTGGGTAAGGGCTTTGAAGAGAATGACTACCCTGCCATGTAGGTGTTACTCCCCATGCTAATTTATTTAATCCACTTAAATCTGATGTACCCGAAACTTGCGATATTCCTCCAGATAGTAGCATAGCTCGTGCATTTGCTGGAGTACCACTAAGAGTCATACTTGTTTTAGCAACAGGCAGCGCACAAGCCCACATTTCAGGAGCACTTCCAGCAACAGTGGGATTATCACCACCCAGTGAATTAACTAAACTACTTCCAAAAGTGTTTATAGTATAACCTCCCACTATGTTATCTCCCTTTTGATTACTATAGAAATTATTTAAACCATATTGAAGAAATTCATCTAATGTAGTTTGTGAACTCTTTGGTCTGTAGTTAGAAAATGTAACAGTAATTGAGCGTAAAAAAGAATTCTCAGTGTCTGTAAAAGCTGTCTTAGCTATAGTTCCAGACCCTTCTCCAGCATATGTAGAAAATGGACGAATTGCATTAGTAGCATAGTTTGACCCACCTGATATATTCAAAGGAAGATTAGGAGATAGTTTACTAACAAACATATTCATTTGTATTTCAGGAAGAACAGATTGCATACTCCCATATACATTGATACTACTCTCGTTGTTAACTTGAGAAGCACCTACATCAAACATCAAAGGAGGCATCGGTATATTATATATAGAAGCACGCATTACTTGGGGGTTTAGATTATTATCTCCGCCCAAATCATTTTGAATTAAACCATTGTAATCTGAATGTCCCCAATTGTGATAAAATCTCATTGATTGTCCTTCATTGGTAGATTGTTCAGTAGAAAGAGATACGGCAGTATAAATAAGAGGTGAACTTTCTGTTGCTTCATATGGATTTGACATCATCTTAGTAGATGCTACATCATCAAATATTGTATTAGTTGTATTAGCACCCGGAGTAGAGTCTATTTCAGGTCCTGCACTTGTCTGTTGTACAAAATTTATATAGCCTAATCTATCTAAAACAGCCAGTGCAAAATGCATATTCCAAACATCAGCCAGACCCCACATTCTCCAATTAGTTCTTTGTCCTCCTCTTTGTGCTGAGGTAGTATTCGTAGAGTCCTTTCTCATAATCCTATAAGCAGGACCTTTCCCAGACATCTGCCCTATACCTAACCTACGGAATTCTACATTATAGTGAGCATCTCTTTCAGCTTCTTCTAATCTCACACCCAGAATGGTTGATGAAGTACCACCAAATCTATCTGAATAGGGAACGCAGTTTCTAATAAATCTTCTATATTCTTTATCATTAGTATAATTACCGGTCATTTTTAAATATGCTTTTAAATCAGCAACTAATATGTAGGGTTTACTGTAACTGACAATAGAGTTAGCTCCTAATCTAGATATACTTTGGTGATAATTACTACCTTCAAAGTTTTCTCCTCTTTTAGGAACCTGACTTGTAGGTCTTGAGTTATATATTGCTACTTTATCTCCCACAACTACTGCATCAGAAGCAGTAGAACCTTGACGTGTAGCTAAATTATAGCTACCTTCTGCCAATGTTACCTGTGGGTTTAATTTATATAATAGTAAAGATGGGTTTTCTCGTGCAGAATTACCAGAACTTTCGGTACAAAACACAGATAAAAAACCACCACTAAGGTCACCTGCACCATATGGTGGCAAGTCTGGAGAAGAACCAGAAAGTACAAACATATTTGTATCACTTCCAGTCGATAGTCTAAAAGTCTTAGTACCAAGTCCATCAGCAGCTTCAGCTAAATCTTTAAATTCGGGCTTAATATTAATACCCGTAGTTATATTTTGTTTTTTATAAAACGTATTTCTTTTAACGATTTCTATTGCACTCATACTATACCTCCAAACGAATCAATTCCAATACTGACGTTTTTTAAGACCGTTCTATTAGAACCCATTATACTTTGGGTTTGCATACTATTTAAAACCTCTCCTGACGAGTTAGGGAAAAATAACTCTGGTCCTTGTTCTCCGACTAGATAAGGATGGTTTGCGTTAGCCATACCACCACTAGCCATAGCCTGAACATATCCACCAGATGCACGCCCTTTGTACGCTTCTATACCCTTCTTTGCGAGGTAACCTGCCAATAGTAGTCCACCCATTCCAGTTGCCACTCCAAGAGCTCTCCATCCTATTCCTGCCATACCAGCCGCCCCTAATTTGGTAGCCATTGTACTTGCACCTACCTGCGCAGCAGCAGCAGTAGTAGCTGCATTACCCACCGCTAACCACGAAAGGGCAGTCAGAGGTAATACTGAATTTAATATCCTCATATATAAAATAACTTTAAGCATGTCCGGTCCTATTATGTTAAGAACCTCCATCATAACTTTTAGAGGCATAGCCATCAAATGTAACATATTTGTACTAAACATCCCAGCTTCTGCAAATTCACGAAGTATCACTATCATTTCAGCTACAAGGTCAGTAAACATCATAACACCGTTAGTACCAACATTTTGTATTTCTTGACCCAATGGAGTTAATCCCTTTACAATACCATCTTCTATAACTACAAACATCCCTTGTAGTGTTTTAACCGCATTAACTAAAGCTTCATGGAAACCATTAATAAATTGAGTTCCTTCATAAGTAGCATCTCTGTATGCAAAAATAGAAAATATAGATGTTTTAAATATCTGAATTTGGGCTTCAAGCGATTCATTTTGGATTGTCACCATCTTATCTAATTCCCCACCAGCGTTAGCTGTAGCTTCTACAGATGCAGTGAATTCGTCAGATGCTTGAACTAAATGAATAAATGCTGTAGCACCTCTAACGTTTAAATCCTCTATCAATGTAGTTAATAGTTCAGTATTGGTAACGTCTTCTCCTACTGCATCAGCGAACTGAGAAGCTATCTCAGTTAATTGCAGCATTTCACCATTGGCCCCTAAAATCTCCACGCCCATCTTACGGAAACCTGCCGAAGCATCCATAGCACTCTCAGCAAATTCTGCTAAAGCTTGTCTTAAACCACGCCCTGCTATACCAGCCTCTAAAGCTCTATCAGTCAATACCTGTAAAGCCCCTAGTAACTGCTCTATAGACTGCCCTGTAGAGGTAAAGAAAGGCATAGCGAACTTAACAGCGCTTGCTAAATCTTGCCATTCAATAAGAGATTTCTGGATAGCAAATGCGAACTGGTCAGTTAATTTAGCTGCTTCGCTAAATTCCATTCCATAACCTTTTATAACTTGTGTGGTTAGTTTTGCTAAAGTATTGTGGTCACCTTGTACAGCCATAGATAACTTAAGTGTGTGTGGTAATAGTGCAGCTGCTTCGTTTGCTGTTAAACCAGCAGATGCAAGTTGGTAAAGACCAGATGCACCATTTTCTACAGCTAAACCATACTGGTTACCGAATTTAAGAATATCATTACCTATATCGAACAAGTTAGAATTAGTTTGATTAAAAACAGAATTAGCATTTAATAGCTCTCTTTCAAAAGATATCAATTCTTGAGAATATTGATTTAATTTATATCCAAAGGCAGTTAAGAGTGCTATCGAATTACGTAATGCATTATTAAAACCTTCCTTTATTTCATGAACACTACTTCTAAGAGCTTTATTTAATTCTCTTGAAGCTGCTGCTTCAGCCATCATTTCTCTTGTTACATCACGAGTAGCATTATCTATTTTCTTTAGTATTTTAACATCCCGCTCCTCTAACAGTACTTTCGTTTTTAATTCAGGGATTAATTTATCTCTTAGCTTAGTTGCACGTTCTCCTTCTCCCTCCATATTCTTATCTAATGCTTCTAATTCCATAACAGAATTAGTAAGTAAAGCTCTACTACCTTCTAGTTGTTCCTGAACTGTTTTATTAATTAAGGCACGTTCTTCGCCTTTAAGACTCATATACCTTCTAGTTATTGTTTCTAATTTATTAGCACCACCTTCGATATTCTTCACATCAAATACCTTGCCTAATTTACTATTCTTTCCTAGGGCTGCTTGAGTACTAGCAAATGCTTTGCCTCCTTTAGCCATTTTAGAAAAAGATGAAGATAGTGATTGACTAGTTGCCGCGTCCATTTTCTTAATAGAAGAAACAACACCTTGAGCTAGTGTATCATTCATTAATTTAGCACTATTCATGGTTATTTTCTGTAACCCACTAAACTCTTCTTTTAAACGCCCTTCTTGTGACATAGCATTACGCTTTTTCAGCATAGCTAATCGAGAATACATGCTCTCTACACCCTGAAAAATAACTCCAGCGGACTGTTGCATAGCCTGCGGGCTAGGAACAGCCAAACCAATCGCTACACGCGCCGCAAATACTTGTCCTGCAAAACCCATCTAAAGTCCTTTAAATGTCAAATTCTTTTTCAATCCCTGCATATCCTCATACTTTCTTCTCGTCTCTAAGTATTTAGTATACTGAGCACGTATTTGAGGATTATCTTTTGCCATTTCACTTACCTGCCTTTCCGTATATCCATCCATTGAGTGGAAATTTTCATGCTCTGCATAAGCATTTAATAAACCAGTTAATTCATTACGTGATGTATTCTTTATATCTGTCCATGACATCCTTAAGTGTTTCATTAAGGGTATATAAAGCATCACCGCATCAGGCGATTCTAGTATCAGTCGCGAAAACTTTCATTAGTCACTTGTTCCGTTCCTAAAATATTATTAGATATTGCATATCTTAAAGTAGTAGGGAGTAGGGACCATTGTTCGCTCGTAATTACCGGGCCTTCTGGGTTCTTTTCATTAGCTTTATTTATCATTTTAATTACTCGTTTAGAGCCAATCTCTTGATAAACACCCATTTTTTCGTCTTCACTCATATCATCAGAGACTGCGGTTAATTTAGGTTCTTCACCCTCAGTTAATTCGCAATATTGGAATTCCATTAATCTGCCTCTAAAAACAATTTCGTTTATTGTGACCTCATCAGTGAGGGCAACTAGTTCGTCCATTGACCAAAATTTCTTTTCTGTCATTTTTTATTTTTCCCGAAGGGAACTCATGTTCCCCTCATTATTAGTGTTAGTTTTATATATTAGCGCTTGTAATTGCTGTAGTATATTGATATAACCAGAACTGTGGCGTAATATACGACATCAGGTCTAATGTTTCATCCATAGTACCATCAGTATTTACAGTAACAGTATGTGATTGAACACAAGCACCAAGAATAGATACCATCTCATTGACGCTATTTTCGTTTGGTGTAATAAGTTCTACGAATATTCTATAACCGTGCGTAAATGTAGGTTGTTCTAAACCATCCCATGCAGAGTTATTACCAGATACACCGTAACGCGCATCGTTATATAAAACATCCCATGTATTATCAACCTTTTTACGGGTTAGGGTTAGTGTTGTTTCCTTTTTAATTTCAGCTTTAGTTTGAGAACGCATACCAAAGTAAGCAATATCCTCGTCCATAGCTCCAATACTCAATTCACAAGAAGTTACTGCACCTTGTTCGGTACCTCCTCCGGTGAGGTTAGTAGCTACTAAATAATTAGTATCAGCATTTGTGTGTGGAAATGATGATGGTGTCGTGATAGAGCCAGCGTTTTTATTAACTCCTATACCATAAGTACCATTTTCGGTAGCTAATTTAATAGCTACATCTTTACCTAAGAAAAATGCCATATTATTAGAGCTCCGCGATTGTAGTTAAAGCAGTATCAAAACCTGTTAAATCTCCCGATGGGGTAGATATACCGGGTGTAACAGAAGAAGTAAACTCAATAGTCTCCTCGGTTACGCCATCTGCATTAAGGGACACTGTATGTCCAGTCATCTGTGCGTTCTTTACTGTGAAAATCTCTCCACCAGTATTATTTTTTAGCATCATGTGTAATCTATATCCTGAGCAAGTAAGTGTTGTACTACTTTTTTCGAGTACATTGTACATCCACGTAGCGCCATCTGATAATTTTGCTGTGGTCCCACTATATACTACTCCAAAGCGTGCTCCCATACGGAGTGCTTCGGTACTTCCGGCGATAAAGTCGCTGCTTGTGTTTGGTCCGTTAAATATCACGTCCCAAAAATTGTTATACTTTTTTCGTGTAATCGTAACAGTTGTTTCTTTTCTAAGTTCTACCTTTTGCATAATCTGGGCTTTACCTAAAAAAGGACCAACATCTTCATCCGATACACCAATGGACAGGTCAATACCTGTCACGTCGCTAATGCTACCACTTAGTATAGTTGCGTCGTTTACTAATGGTGGTATACACGCACCAGAAGCAGCAGAACCTGCAATTACTAATATATTAAGTCCATTGTCAACTTCTATGAACTGAGTGGCCCCAGCACCATTGTCGTTTGTTGCGGACTCTGTTGTGATATATGCATCAACATCTCTTCCTAGGAAATATGTCATATTTTGTTTCTCCGTTTTTTATTGTCTTTCAGTACAGACATTCCATTCGTTACTAATAAAGTAGTGCTCTCTAGTATTTAAGGCTTGTGCCTACTTCTTGGTTTATTGACCAAAACCTGCCGTACCAAGTCTTCTTGAAGTAAGGAATGGTGAAATCGATACATTTTCTCCCTTTACTCTATTTGAATCTTTCCAATTATCATAATCTCCACTTGCTTTCCCAGTTGGTCCCCATATACCTAAAAATCTTTTACGAGGTCCTCCGGGTGGTGCTGTTTGTCTACCATCACCAAATGTCCACTCTTCAGACTGTAGTGCTGTAGAAGTAGTACCTTCGGGAACTGACTTTTTCCATTGTGTACTGAGACGATTACTTTCTTCCATCATCTTAGTATAGAAAGTAGCGAACTTCCCTTGGAATTCCCTTCCGTTTATAGCCTTTCTTATTTTGACCTCTAAACCACCAGCTACAGCTCTTTCTGATAATCCTATTATTCCAGCATAACCACCAGCATCGTGAACGTTTATATGCATACCGTCTACAATGTTTGATATACCTGCGGTTTCATTCATTGTACTTACTAGCTTAACACGACCCGCTATCTTAACTGATTCGTCAATTGCATATTGTTGTAATTTCCCGAATTTCTTGTCTATATCTATTGTACCTTTTAATACATGGTTCTTCGCCCACTTACGTGCAGCATTAGCTAAGGTGTCTTGATTTATAACATATACACCCAATGCTCTATATTGGGGTATTCCCTTTCCTAGATAATTTATAGTGGTTGGTTGCATTATTACAAAACCTTGATAATTGTTTCCTAAATTTTGATGTTCGAGAAAAGATGCACCGGGTTTTATACCGCCATTGTTAGCCATCTTAGATTGTGACGCTAGTTCTTGAGCTCTTGACAACAATCTCCTTACTTCAGAATCCAATGTGTTTGTTGTACCAATAGTAAACTGTGCATGTAGGGACATGTGGGTTTCATTATCTGCCACCATATATGCATTTTGATTAATAACTGGTGTATCAACAAGGTCTATTCCAGACGTAGCAAAAGTATCTGACTCTGCGTATTTTTCAAAAATGGCTGTGTTTACTTTATCAATTTGGTTAGTTACTTGTACGGAGAATTTCGATTGTGCGTCTATTACATCCTTAAAAACAGAAGAGTCTGTAGTTTTAGTTAAGAACTTATTGGCTGGACTACCTACCCCCATTTCAAATGCAACCGTTTTAGAAGCTAATCGGGCTCCTCTTGTTCCACCGGCCTCTCCAACTAGACCAGTCGTTATTTGTTTAGTTCCGGGTTCATTAGCAAAATACATATCAAAACTTTGACTGCTAAGTTGACTTAATTCAGAATCAGCACCCAAGCCCATCTTTTTAACATAATCATCCGGTTTTAACATTGCATTTCCTCCCTGTAGGTGTATGTTTTTTTCATCACCACTTTGAGCATACCTACCTAGTATTAACATTTCCAATTCCGCAATATCATTTTGCTTGAATTGGCGTTCTCCAATAGCGTTAGTCTTAGCGATTAATTGAGATAATTCACTACCCATACCAGCACTTGCTGAAGATAAATCCTTAGGTGGGTTAGCTAAAGCTAACTTTTGTCTACTATAAGAATTAAGAGAAGATAACCTACCCCCTCCAGCAGCATTATAAGCAAATCTCCTTTGCATCCACGAATAACCATCACGATTATCATTAGATGAAGAATAATCCTGAGGATATAAAGAAAAATAATCTTTTCCTCTAGCAGCAAATTCGTCGTCCAAACCCATCTTATAAGATTGAGTCATTGGAAGATATGGAGCAAAACCAAAAGATATTGTTCTAAATGCATTTTGGTATCTAAATTGGGCTCCTTGAACCAGCCGAACATTACCTGTCATTTATTACCTATTATTCTTAAATACGATAACCATGGAGCAAACTGCTGCCCATAGCTCTAATTGAGTATTGTAGCCCATCTCTCTAAATCCACTATAATGACGCTCTACTATTTCAGTCGAAGTATCTAAGAAACTACAATCCATAATAACATTAGCGCAATTAAGCATTAAAAAATTGATTAAACGTCGCTCCTTGAAAGGCGCAGTAAAGGTTGCTGTAATATCGCTTGCTGTACCTGTAGCAGCAGCTGACATTATAAAGGTTGTGCCATTCGTAATAGAGCTTATTGTGGTACCACCGGGAATATTAGTGCCTGCTATAGTAGTCCCTACGGTTAGTTGAGCTGTATTGCTTATAGAACCTGTTATTGTGGTGTTAGTTGATAGGGTAGGGTCAGTCCACTCAGCTTGTAAAACACTTTCTCGGTTTACAGCTACGTGTATATTAAAACCTACACCATACAATTCACCCAATGCCGCTACAGTGTCATGGGCGTTTGGTTTAGAATAGGTTAGGTTTTGTCCCATAAACTGTTCTTCGAGTCCATTGGCTGTCATCTCTGCAATTATACAAGGATATTTGATTTCATCCGTAGTGGGGAATTGTCCGTAAACAGTAACATCGCCTTCTGACCAAGCAGTTGCTGTACCGCCTACAATATTGTAAGTTCCTGTTCTTAAATTATCTATTAATTTACGCTCTATAACATTAAGGTGGTCATATGCCATTATCTACCTCCTGCTGGTGTTCTACCACTGCCTAAAGTATTTCCACCGATTTGTCCTTTCTTCTTATTTAAAGCTTTCTTGGTTTTTGGATATTTAGTATTAATGCTCATCTTACCTTTCTTTTTTTTAGTTGGCTTCTTTTTACGTTTATATGGTGCTTTTTTAGTTTTTAGTTTTTTAATCATCGTAAGCCCTCCTGCGTCCATCGTTTCTACCTGAGGTTCTTACACAGTCAAATATAATATAACCATCAGTCATGTCCTTTAAAGAATGTACATGCCACGCTACTGATTTGTAGAATTCAGCTTGTCTTAGTTGTACTGTATCTGTTGCTCCTACTGGGCCAGTATAATTAAATTTAATTAGTGTTAAGTCCTTTTCGTAATCATAGGACCCCCCAGCCACAGTTACAGCATGTCGTGTACCTGCTTGATATATACTTGATGCAGTTGTTCCAGAAATAAATGGAAGGTCTATAGACAACCATTCATTATTTGTAAGCGTTAAAGTAGCGGGTGTGTAAGTAAGTGTTTGACCAGATGCGTTTGTTACAAGAATCGAAGTTAATACTAAATTAGTGTCATTTGTTTTAATTTTAAATCTTAATCTGTCTGCTTCGAGAATGTTAGTATTTATTCCAGCGGCTACCGTTGGTGTGTATGTCATAGAAGTTGAGACACCAGTAACAGTTACAGATTCTCCATCCGAACTGAGAGCTCCAGCACCAGCATTAGTCCAAGCATATTGATTGCTACCGGAAGTCATTGCGGTCCCACTTGTCCATATATTATAAATAGTTCTATAATTTGTAATTAGTCTATCCCAACCTTCTATCTCATTAAAGTCAATATTGTTGTTTTGGTTAAAATTACCATTACTTATACCATCGCTACCACTTAAGGATACCCCTTTGATTGTATTCATATTAGGTGTGTATATTCTAGCAGCTCCTATAATATTACTTCCTGCTCTTTCTTGTTGATAATTGGCAGTAACTGCGGGTCTAATAATAGCTGGTAAATCCGGTAATAAAAGTTCTTGTGACCCTATACTCCCAGATGGAACACCATAATCGTCGGTTTTATAAACAGGTAATCTATGGTATGTTACATACTGAGCTTGTTCAGTTCTATACCTTAATGCACGAAATATCCTGCCCATATTTAAAGCACCCGGACGGATACCCTGTGAACCAATCAAACCCGGCATTAATTACCTCCGTTAGTTCCTCTAGGTATTGGATACATATCTTTAGTTGCGTCCACACCCGTAACATTTCTAAGCCAATTGACTTGTCCAAGCCAAGGTGAAGCGTTGTATGTAGTTCTTGCTATACTTAAACTCTGTTTCATTACTAACTGTTGGTCTGCTAATTCTTTAAAATGTATGAATTGGTCATCTTCGTAGTAAACAGCTAAGTCCCCTACTTGAATACGTTCAATACCCATTCCGTTTTGTGCAATACAAGAAAGATAACAAGAATAATACATAACTGCATTATCATAAGCCGAATCGCTTCCTATAACGTAAGTAGTTCCTATTTGTCCAAAAAACCATTCAGCGGCAACGCTAATTAAAATATCCATAGTATCATTATCTAGCTCTTCTTGTTCTATTCCTGCTAGTAGTCTAACACGGGTTCTAAGCCCCGGTAAATCAGTTACTGGTGTTATTGCCATTTTACATCATCCCCATTGCGCCTGCTCCACCAGCTGCTATGAAAGCAATACCCACCCACCATCTCATTTGGGTTCTAATATCGTTCTCCCACATTTCATGATGTGCAAGGTGATTAGTGAAAAGAGTTTCGAACTGGTCCATTTTGTTAAATACTGTTTTTACTCGTTCGTCCATACGGATTAAAAGTTCGTCGCGCTCTTCAGTCCTCATTATAATTATACTGCCTCCATCGTATTTAAAGGTTTCCCTCACCATCAACTAGGGTGCCCAACATGGTACGTAAACCGTAGCACCACCCGCAGTTGTAAATGTTAGATATCCTTGGGGTATACCTGCTCCTACCATCGGTGGATGGTCAAAAACGTATGGTCCAACAATGGGACTTTGAACCATAACTTGAGGTCCTACTACAGAAACACCTAGGGATGGGTCACCCGTTAATGGGGGATTACTTCCACCACCGCCAGCAGGTCCAGTGGGTCCAGTTGAACCTCTAGCTCCAGCAGGTCCACCTGCTCCAGCAGGTCCTGTAAATCCTGTATTACCTGTAAATCCTGAAGGTCCAGTTGAACCTCTACCGCCAGCAGGTCCAATAGGTCCTTGAGCCCCTGCTCCACCTGAACCACCCGTACCACCAACTCCTCCTGAGCCACCAGTACCACCAGCAGGTCCAGCAGGTCCAGCAGGTCCAGCCGGTCCAGCCGGTCCAGCTGCTCCAGCAGGTCCTGTAAATCCTGTATTACCTGTAAATCCTGAAGGTC
>Ga0209337_1002823_pt1 | contig 12376 bp, 6 predicted proteins | sample LinPmetageLP53_FD_184044 | JGI IMG/M metagenome (GOLD analysis project Ga0209337, IMG submission 184044) | Marine viral communities from the Pacific Ocean - LP-53 (SPAdes) (version 2) | ecosystem: Environmental > Aquatic > Marine > Oceanic | place: Pacific Ocean | collected 2010-02-08 | reverse complement strand
ATTGTATCTATAGAATTGTCTGTGCTATTATTGGAAGATCCTCCGCAACCGCAGTCACCCTCAGTTAAACTAGATATTTCATACATGCTACCGCATTGTTCGCAAACTGATTCACCTTCATACATTGCTGACCCACACTCTGTACATGATCTTTTATTCTGCATGCTTCTATGCAAATCTTGTCGACCCGGGTCATCAAAGCCTGATTGTAATGCGTCTTCTTTGATTTTATTTATTTCTTGAATTATAAGCTTTCTAATTATGCTTCTTTTTAGCTTCATGGTATATCCTTTAAAACATTGAGCCTGAATTGATGTTCGATATTAAATATCTTACAGATTGCGCAAAATCAAAAGGTTTTGCATTGTTTATAAAGTAAGCTACTTCATCTTTTTTCATATCACCAAAGTCTTTATTTTCGTGCAATGACAATCTAGCAGGTACACAATAACTATTAAGCAGCTTCATTATCTCAATTGCTTTTTTTCTAGCGTCCGGGTCCAAGCATAAAACAACTGGTGTTTTATTGTTAACTATTTTTTTAAAAAGCAAATATTCTTCATTTAGCCAGCTGCCTAAGATGCAGGTTGAGTTTTCAGGGGTGTGGACTAAGTCAAAAACGCCTTCGGTTAATATCAACTCTTTTTTAAAGTCTATATTAAACTCTCTAAAAATTACTTCTTTTCTAGAAACTTTGCAATTTTTATATCTTATGTAACTTTTTTTATCAATCGATCTAGAAATGAAATAATTTAAATTGCCATCTAAGTCATGAGAAGGAAAGATTACGCTGTTTTTGTACTCATAGGTATCGCTTACACCAATGCAAAACTTGTGGTGATCATCAATACTAAAACCGCGGTTTTTTAAATATGTAAGATGATATTTGTACTTTGTATTTTGTTTTTTGCTTAAATTTGTCAACAAAGTAAAATCTTCAGGTAGTGAAACAGTCTCTTCTTTGATTGCTTCTTCCTGTTTTTTAAAACCACCGTATGCTTTGGATAATTTTTTTGAATATTCTCTATTAGGTCCAAATTTAAATGCCACTGCACCAATGTTTCTACCTTTAGACTCGCAAACCCAGCAATGGTATACACCAGTTTCTATATTAATTGAAAGTTTTTTCTTAGTAGACACTTTCCCTTTAGCTTTGCAAAACGGACAATTTATTGATGCGTTTTTTTCGTCTCCGGAAAGCTGGTATTTTCCTAGACAAGATTCAATTAATTTAAGTTTTTGTGACAATGTAATCATGCTTGTATTATACAAAGCTTAATTTAATTTTTCAAATATTATTATACGCTCTACCAATTACATAAGCATCTGCCATATCGTAACATGCAGTCAATTCTTTAACTTTCCCTTTATTTGGCCCGCTTTTTAATATTTTTGTTGGCCATGTTATGTTTTCTTGAATTTTAACCCAATTTAAAACTTGCTCTTTTGTTGACTCTTGTGCTTTTCTGTTAATTTTTAATCCAACTGATTTTCTAGCTGAGTTGACATTAATTGATTCTATATCCACGCCTAACATTTCATGACATACCCATCTGACAGTGCCATTGAATTGTGCTAGTGTCATTAAAGTTTTTGCAGAGCTTAGACCGGGCCTAAATGCTTGCAAGTTTTCTTCTATCCCGACTTTGGTGATAGTATGTTTTTTATTTATCTCAAAGATCTCAGATTTAATATAAGCAACTTTTTCATAAAAGTCCTTATGTTTACTTAAGTCTATATATCCGATGTCTCTAAGTTCATTCTGATCAAACACACAATACCCTGTGCAACTTGTCGATACATCTAGTGCCAATAACATTAAAAATCCTGCTTTAACCTAATAATAAATTCATCTTCCTCAGTCTTAGGAATGGGCTGGGAAAAATTTGCCTTCATTATAATATTAAAGTTATCGTCATGAATGTTAACTGTTGAAATGTAAACAGTTGTTAAATCTCTATCAGAAACAGCATTTGTCGGGGGAGAAGCGACAAATGTCTTATTGCTTGAACTGTTTATTTGCCCTTTTTCGCAAGGTATGTTTAGCATTAGTGTATGAATGTTTTGATCGCCCATAAACTTAATATCAGTCTTGTCTTTTCCGTAGTAGGGTAAATGTGGCGTTTTTAAAACTATCATACCTTCATGATAAAAAATATCACCAATATTGTTCCACGTTGCTTGTTTTGTTTTGCAGTCTGCCCTATAAAGACTTCCTTCACCGTTATCTTTTATTCTTATCTTTATTTTGCCTTCTGAACCGGTTAAGTTTTCGTCGTAGAGTTCTACGGTATTTTCTGATATTTTATTACCGTAATACAAATTAGATATATCAAAAACTGTTGTTTCATTGCTTGACAAGTCTCTTGTTCTTTGTGCGATTGTGAGAACACTGCCTGGTGCCGATCCAGGATTTTCAGGGCTAGCGCCTACTATTTGATCAAATATTGAACCGGCTTGAAAAACTAATCCCGGATACAAGGAAGATGCAGGAATCAAATTGTCTAAGGAAATTCTACCATAATCCACTAAATTACCATTATTTGTATAAGATAAGCTAGCGCTCTGGTCTGATATTGACAAAGCATAGAAGTCAGGTGAAAAAAGACCATTGTCGCAAGGCAGTAAGGAAAGATTTCTTTTCTTCAAAGAACCGGTGTGATAAACAAAGTCATCAGCTGTTATATCAAGAACTGTACTTTCCATCACAGAGCCTGTAAGTGACTGCAGTCTAGGATATTCTCCTTTTATAAACTCTCTTACAAAGTTTTCTAAATTGATCATTTTTCCGCCTACTCCAAAAGAATATGCAGTATTAATAGGATCATCTGTCGTTGTTTTAACAGTTTGAAAAGGCGTAACGATGACTTCTCTACTTCTAGAATCAGGATAAAAGAAAAATGGCAAGTAAAAAATAAGATCTGAATATAGACTAGTTTCAGAAGTATTACATCCATCTTTTATTGTTTTTGTTTGGTTAATACCTTGCTTTTGTAATTTTTTTATTTCGCCCGGGCTTAGTGCACGCTTAAATAATTTAATATCGTGAAGTTCTGCATTTAAAGGATTTGCTAGGAGTGTCGACTGTGATGACGGTTCTGTTGTGGAAGAATTTAATTGTGTCAGTCCCTGATTATTAGCAACCGTGGAATTAAAAAATAATTCTGCTGTTGATGAATTTCCATCATAGTAGTTTCCTATGCATAATATTTTACTGTTTGGCGTTGATATTGAGCTGGAAGGAACATGAAAATCAGAATAATTTTCATCAATAACAATGGATCCACTAGAATTGTTGTATTTAGGATCCCAATATACATTTACATGGTGCCAATTATTTTTTCTTAAGGAAAACGAAGATGTAAATATTAAATCACTTTGAGCGTTAATATTGTTTAAGTTTATGCTTTTAGGGTGTATGTCAGCACTGTGGCTTAGCTGCAGCATTATGTTATAGCTATCAACTAAATTGTGTTCGTCCTTCAAAGAACCTGTGACTAAGCTTACAGCTAATGATGACGACATGTGAAATATTGTCCCTGCTGATAATTCTGCTCCTGGCACTAGGTTGTCATACTTAGGATTAATCCAGAAGTCTAGAGCAAAACCACTTGATGGGATGTATGCATTATTTTTATTTGGATAAATTAAACAGCTATCATCTGGTGTTTCCGGAGATGTATAAAAGTTAAAACAATTATAATTTGTATAGTGAATTCCTGAACTAGGATATCTGTGTTGGTGATGAGGATACAGAATGTTATTTAAATTTCGCTTTACAACGTGATTTAAATTAAACTTTAGCGGAGAATCAAATCTAAATACATCAAGAAATTTTGAAAATCTTAGATTTTTAGGACTGTCATTACATGCGTTAAGATACAAATTAAGATATCCAGATAGATCTAAACCGGTTGTTGAATATGATGAATAATCTTCTCTGCACTTATTGTTGACGATATCTAATATGTTTATTGCCGCAAAATCAGCAATATCGAATGCGCCGGCTTCGTGTGTTAAATTAGCTTTGTCCCTATCTGTGACAATGTCTTTTATGCATTTTGATCTTATTGGGGCAACATAAACACTACCGGTGGCAGGAGTCCCATCAATAGATGATGAGACAAAATGCACTTGTGGTTTTACCTTAAATGTTGTGGTTTCAAACAAATCACGTGATAGCGTTATAAAGGACATATTAGAAATCTAGTCTAAGTCTCAAAGTTAAATCTTTTTCATCATTTTTCTCAACCGGGCGACTTAATTTTGAAACTGCAAGTAATTGTTCGTTTGCATCGTACAAACCGACAGTAGTGATAAAAGAAAAAGCTTTTTGAATAGAATTTTGTGATTCGTCGATAACTACTATTCTTCCTTCTGCATCTGTGTATGTTGGATTAGAAGAAAAGTTAAATTCGTCAGCAGTTGCTCTACAAAATATTAGCGTAGAATTAATTTGTGTATTGTTTTGAAATGTCAAAAATGTTTGTGATCCGCTACCAAATCTTGTTGTTGCAAAATGATCTATACATTGATCCATGGATGCTGATGTAATAAAGTTAGGTATTAGCTTGTCTTTCATTACAGCTTTTCCTGAAGCTGCGCCTACTGCATCAATTGAGCCGCTTATAAGTTGTGATCCAGAACAGATCTTTTCAACGTCTAATACGACTATGCCTTTTTGATAAAAAATCAGACCTAATGTCTCAGACGTATTTGAACTATTAACTATATTTCCGACGTCACCTCCAAAATTTGATCTTTCAATGCTGCTAGCAGCACCAACATCTGTCAATATAATTGAGCCTGAATTTGAAGTTGTAAAAACATTACTTTGACCAACAGCACTTAAAGCTCCGTCTTCTGCAGACTCTGCTGCTGAAGCGCTTCTATACATTCTCATTGCAAATGTTTCTCTTTTAATACCGTCTCTAACAAACAATCTTTTAAAATTAAGAAAAAGTGCTGTGTCGATTTTATCAGTATCAGTTGCGCTTCCAAATGGTGCTGAAAATTGAAGCGCGCTATCTCCAAGCAGCTCTTGCGAAAACTGATTATACACGTAAACTTTTTCTCTCATCATCAATGACCTAGAAGTAAAAAGCAACTTTTCATTAATGTCTTGTGCCGGTGTACTAGCTGCGGATGATACTGCGTTTGACGTTTTAAACAAGCCTACAGTCATATCAAACAACTCATTTGAGGTTTGCAAAGTGAAGTCTTGATCAAAAACTGTTTGATAAATTGAACTAGTAACGCCTGGGTTACTAACAGTTCCCGTTACAAAAACTTTAAACTTTTTTCTAGTTAGTGATCCGGATATATCCTCTTCAACAAAATCAATCAATTGATTTAAGTTTGATCTTGTGGTTTTTATATCAGCGCTTGATATTGTTTTAAAAGTTGCCATTATTTATTCCTTATGATATTCTGCATTCAATAGTTTTAGTCAAGCCAGAATTAATGCCTATAATCTTTACATATGTTCTAATATATGTTGATCCTGCAACACTATAAGTGTTAAACAAGGTTGGCTTAATTGATTGCAGCTCTAGAGGTATTTTTGCTGTTATTGTGTTTCCAGTGACGCTTTGATCAGTTGGAAATCTATAGACTGCAATATTGTCTGTATATCGGATATCTGGCGATTCACCTAGAATCTTTAAAAACAAATGGTTGACTTCTACTAAGACTTCTGGGTCTATTAAGTCATGTTCAATATTTGTTCCAGACTTTGACTCTATTTCAATGTCTAATTGACTTATAGAAACATCAGAAACTCTGTCAAAAGTAACAGGATTATTTTTGGAAGTTAAAGACAACACCGGCATATGAGTTAAAAACTCATTGCTTATGCTAACTAGCGGGTATTTAAGCCCAAGACTTCCCACAGTTAATGCTTCCATTACCGGTGTATTTTTTTCTATTTTTTCTTTTCCGACTGTTCTTCCAAACTGTCTTATTATTCCGTAGTCTATTTCGTCGTCACCTAGGGCAAATTGGTTTATATTGAAAGAACCATCATTTCTTGCTAACGCTTGCCTTCCTAAGTCTGTTAAAACAGCATCAACAATAATATTGTTTGTTGAATGATCTAAAAATCCCATTATATTTTCCTCTTTTATGTTTATAAATATATTGTTAATAAAAATTAAGTAAAACTATTGCACGCCAAATTTAAAATTTATGTTATTTTTTGAAATACCCGAAACAGGTGTCGTTATTGGTTCTCCAGATTTATCAGCAATTTTTATTTTTATAGTTTTGTCTTTTTGCAAATCTAAGTTAATAATGTTAATCTGGTATGACGGCTTGTCAGGATTTAACATTAAAAAGTTTTGATCGTATTCTTTTTTTGTTGGATCTTGAATTTTAGTATCCATATTTTTAAAAACCCTGTAGTACTCAGGATTAAAGAATACTGTCATTCTACTGTGCCCTGATGATTTAATAGCATCTTTAAACGCATCTGCTTCTAATAGCATATTTGGGTAAGGCTTGGGAGCTCCTTCGCCGCTGACTACAGATACTTCTATTTTATTTTTAAATCGATTGTAGCTAGCTTTTATTTGAATGCTTAAAGAAGAAGAATATCCGTGTGCATCAACACTAGCTAGTGCATAAATAGGTTCTTGACCTAGGACATATTCATGATCAATAAAGTCTAATCTAGGATACTGCATGCTGTATAATCTTTCTGGGTTTGCCTGTTCTATGACTGATGTCTTTACAAAAGAGTCGTCAAAATCATACTCTCCGATTAGCACAAAAGGAGACTGAATGTTTTGCCTTTTAAATATTTGAAATCTTTTAATATCTCTCTGAGGATTAACAGGGAACTGCCATGTTAATAAAGGTTTTTTTGTTCTTCCTTCTAATCTAATTCTAAACCTTGTCGGAGGTGGCGGTGGTGTTGATTCGAAACATGAAACAGAGACCGTTTTCCCTTCTGATGCTAAAATAAATTCAGCCACCGAGAGTTGATCAAGCTCACCATTAGCTAGATCTTCGTCCCTTATTAAAGACTTGACTGTGCAAACTGTTCTAACTTTGTAAACATACACACCGCCGTATCTTACGTTTTTATCAATAACATAAAGACTGTCCGGATTATCTGCAAAGATAGGTTCAAGAATGTTAATTGACTCATCAGGTAAAATTTCAAATCTTTGAATCATATACCCGACCTGCTTTATTTCATGGTTGGAATTTAACAAATCTTTGTGAGCTAAGTTGTCAAAAGGAATAATATCGATTGCGCTAACAGTATTTTCATACTCTGCATCGCTTACAACAAAAGGATCGATTTGGACAGAATTCTGTATTGCATGCATAGGCTCTATTAAAGCTCTTAACTCATCTTGAAAAACTTTGTCAGGTATCCTTGCAGATCTTTCTATTAAATCAGCTGCAAAGGCATTGTTTAGCTTTATTGAAAATGTTTGATTTGCTAGCGGATCTTCTGAAGTTTTTGCCAACTCAGGTGCAACATCTGAAGGTGCTGAAGCATAACCTTCGGATTGAAGGTTGTTTAAAGATTCTATAATTAATTTTTTTGATTGGCCGGTAAGACCACCTGTTTCACTAATTGCCTGTTCTAGCTTTTTTGCTGCAGATGTCGGTGAGTGCTTTGAATCAACTTGATCCATGAATGTAAAAGATCCTGACAGCATGCTATAAATATTTTTTTCTAAATTTGTATCTAGTAGCTCAAAGCCGGTGTGATACGCAGTACTTCCAGCGCCTTCAATTATTAATTTGTCTAAATTATCTCGTATTTTAATTGCAGAATTAAATTCTTTTTTAGCGTAAGGATCGTTAGCAGGAGTAAAAGAAAATCTAACATATCTAGGAAGTTTGTCATTTTTAACCTGATAAAGTATTTCTGATGTATTATCAGAAGCTATGTTAATTAACTGTTCATCAGGCGTTAAGAAATTTCTAACCCTTTCATCAGCTGTAAAATAATTATATACAAAGTTAGCTTTTAAGTTTTTAATTTCCGGTACATCATAAGAAAAAACTGCACGTGATAAAAATGACCGAGCAGGAAGAGTTTCTTCAAATAGCACTTTTTCAATTGATGCATTTTCAGGCGATGCTTCCAAGTTTCTATCAAAAGATACCACTTTAAAGTCACTTTGATCCACAGACATTACGCTGTCAAGCTTTGCTGTTGTGTTGTTGTTGTTAACTGCAGGCATAATTTCCTCTTATTGTTAAGTATTTCTAGACTTTAGAATACCGATTTCTACAACAAAAGAAGAAACGTCAGTTTTCTTTGGGTCACAAGATACCTTATATTCTCTAACGGTTGATCCACTACTACCATTTCGAATTCTGTTAAATGCTACTGGAATTCCAACCCTAGGACTTAAGTCAATATTTGCATCTGAGAAGTATACTTGACTTGAGTGTATATTATAAAAATCATTCTTGAGAGCAAAGCATTTTTCATTCATAGGTATACTAAATACCCTCTCAAAGCACGGTGTGCCTATTATTGACTTTGCCCTTTCTTCAGAAGAAAAGTAAATAGAGTTTTTCGCTGTATTTGCCACCCTAAACAGTTCTTGTGCTAATTCTTGATTAACGTTTGCAGAAGGATATCTTGCAATAATTTCTTGCACCATTTCTTCATAAGTTGACCTAGCAGACATGTCTACCTCACCTTTATATAGATTGTCCCTGTTAATTTGAAAATTAATTTCAGACATGTCAATACCTACTGTTGATTCAAGATAAAGTTTTGAAAAATAATCAAAAATATGGTTTTCTAGCATGCATTTATATATATCGTCATCATATATATCTTCGTTACTTTCATTGTTTGTTTTCTTGATTCCTTCAATTCCAATTCCGTACTCTTTTGATATTTGATTTGCTGTCATTATCTCAATATTTGAAATTATCTGCTCAAAAGTCCAAGTATCATCATACTTTGCGATATGATTAGGCAAAGAAAACTCTCCGGGTTTAGATATAACATCATATCTTTTTTGGTTGTCTTTAAACTCTTGTATGTACTTTCTCGTATTAAAAACATATGACTTTGCGTGATATTTAATTGACGGATTAAGCTTGTTAACTTTTGTTATATGAATTACAATATTACTACTAAAAAAGTATTCTATTTCGCTTGTTTTGGAATATGCTTCAAATCTAAGTGCATTAAGCAATCCTGCTGGGATGCCTATGTGAAGTATTGTATTTTTGCCGGCCTTTTCGCTAGTAGTAAAACCGTATCCAGGCTGGCTAAATACTTTGGCCATGAGCTTAAGTGATCTGATGTCATAATTTTCAGCCTTGTTAAACGGAAATACAGAAATACCTTCCGGGTTGCTGTTTTCATCTTCATCGGATCTAAAGTCGAGTGCAAAGTTTTTTTGATAAAAATTTGAAAGATATCCCGGGACTCCTTCGTTAAGGAACGTGGTGCCATTATCTAGATATCCGTTTTGAAACAAAAATTCTATTGCTACTAACTCACCACTAGTTAGTTTAGAACTGTTTCCTGACAAATAAGCTCTAATATTTCTAGTAACCCTATTAATTTCTTTAGAGTTTTGAATCATAAACTGTAAAGGCTTTAAAATCTTTGCTCTTCTATTCTTAATAACATTTCTTGTGCCTGCTATTCTTAACCTTGTTGTCGTATATGCATGGTCATATGCATCAAAACAATTAGATTTACTTCCGCCGCTTGAATAGCTTGCATCCCTTGGTTTTCTTTGGAGTGCGTCTGCTAATCCTTTCCATTGTGCTGCATAAGCGTCTACATAAAGTTGAGCATCTCCGGATTTGTATTGTATACATAATGCATCATTCATAATAGATGCAAAATAAGTAAAAAGTAATGTATATCTTTGTGGTGTGTTTGTTTTAAATATTCCTCCAAAAAGACCGTGATCATCATTCCACTCTATATCGTATTTATCACTTCCTGATTTTGCGTTAAACAAAAACAAATCTCCTGGAGGCGCACCGAACCCTGTTTTTGCAATTTTGTCTATTTTTTTGCCGGCTTCTTCCTCTGAGTCGCTACCAGAAATTTGACTATCTTTAGGTATGATAAATGCATTTACTATCATTGCAAAGCTAAAAAGACCGCTTCCTGAAAAACCACTACCAGATTGGTTTCCTGTTGTTCTAAGTTCTTCTGCAGTATTAATTGCACTTATCACACCAAGAGTAAGAAAAGTTGCTGCTGCGATTGCAGCAATAATAATTGTAACCAATCCACCGATACTGCCGGCGAGGGCGACTATTGCTGGACTAAAAAAAGAACCGCCCATGAATGTTTGAACTGCTGCTGCTAAAGTTCCAAAGGACAGGAGACCAGAACCTAAACCTGCTGCGATATTGCCGATGAAGTCGAGACCACTGTCCAAAAAATTAGTCGTATCTACATATAGACGTTCTCTTAGAATATTGTCTACGTTTTCATCATTGGTTTTTTCCGACGCGTCGTCTACGTCAATACCTGAACTTGACTTTTTTCCACCCCCAATAACGCTTGTCTTGTAGTCATGATCCCATTCTCCGACTTTTTCATTATGAAGCTTAAAGCTACCCTTTGTTATTAGTGTCGTCATTTGAGTATTACCAGTACTATACTTTCTTGAGTCAAAGCTTAAAGAGTCAGAGGGATCGCCACCTTTTAGTAATGATGCAAGATCAAATTGCCATATTTTCGTCCAGGCTAATTCTAAATTATTCTTTGATTGATCATCTAAAATTTTAATTGCTGCTTTTATTTTTTTATCAGAGGCATTTTCATCCTCCTGATTCAAAACAATACCGAGGCCTCTTTCGTTTGTCAAAGATCCAAAAAATGTTGCTTTAATTACATTGACTAAATGATCCATGTCACTTAAGTCACCAGCGTGAATAACTGGTGTTGCAATATACATATGTTTTTCTAGATCTTCAATTGCAACATTTATTTGTTTTCCTAAAGCTTCGCAATGAGAATAAAAATATCTTAAAGGATTAGTATCTTTACTCATTCCAAAGAAGCTATTATGTTCTGCGTCTCCATTATCATCAAAATCTAGACCAAATATCCTGATCAAGTCTAGCATTATTAAATTAGAATCATCTTTTATTAATTTTGCTTCTTTTCTCATTTCAGAAAATGAGAAATTTTCTGATGCTAGACCTTCTGTAAAAAAGAAATCTGCTGCTGTCAAATAAGTTTGATCTGTTCGTGTATTATCTTCATAACTAAATTCATGAGGTACATACTTAACATTATCTTTTTCTTTAACATTAAAACGATTATTAATATATGATCCTAAGTTATCCGAGTTCATGTAGTTGGAAAGATTGTAATTACCGATGTTGATCGAATTTTCCCACGAAGGAGCACTATCTCCTGTTGCGTTAAAAAAAGCTTTATTGAAATAGTCTATAACTGGACTTTCTGTAGGCTTTAATGTTATGCTATCAGCATCAAATCGATTACTGTTTATTAGGTTAAGTTTTTTATCAAGATTCAAGCTATTAACGTTCAAACCTGATACTTGATCAAAAGATATAGCAGCTACTAATTCGTCCAATGCCTTGTTTTTGTTATCAAATGATCCAAATATTTTTTGTAAATTAAATTCTGATAATAATTCAGGAGAATCAGGGGCTAGTGTTTTTCCTAGTCTAGAAACTTCATTTACCATTCCAGACAAGCTTATACCTTTTAAAGATTTTATAGAAGATGCTAATGATTTTTCAACCCCTGCAGTAAAAATATTTTTCTCTATAAACTTTGACTCAACTTCCAAAGAAGAAAACGATATCGTTTCTAGGAGACCGGCAAAAAGAGATAACATCATTTGTCGATTTGATCCAAATTTTTCTTCTTCTTTATCACTTAGATCTAAATTAATAACTGATGCTAGAGAATATCTTTCTTCATTAGACTCGTTTAATGTGCGTGTAACATGCTTTGACAAAAATGATGAAAGTTCAATAAAAGTTACTGCTGAATGGCTATCAGCGGGACTTACTACATTGTCTAAAGAATTATCTTGTATCGCTGTTGCATATGGGACACCAGTTACTGTGGTACTGACAGCACCTGTATCTGTCTGTGATTGCCTTTCTAGCGGTTCTAAGTCTGTGTGCATAATTGAAATTGCATCTTTTAGTCTGCTTTTAAGATTACTTACACCGACTAAAAAAGAGATAGAATTTTGAATTATGTAGTCAAAAACAACAAATCTTGCTAAACTAGCGTAATATTGACTGTTCTCTTCATTCATTTTTTTTGCTGCTTGACGCTCCGATGAAAAAGACTTAAGTCTGCGTTTAACAGTACTTGCTTTTTCTTTTTCTGTTTTTCTTGGTACACCTAGTCCAGCTCCTTTAATGGATTTTT
>Ga0209337_1002821_pt1 | contig 12382 bp, 17 predicted proteins | sample LinPmetageLP53_FD_184044 | JGI IMG/M metagenome (GOLD analysis project Ga0209337, IMG submission 184044) | Marine viral communities from the Pacific Ocean - LP-53 (SPAdes) (version 2) | ecosystem: Environmental > Aquatic > Marine > Oceanic | place: Pacific Ocean | collected 2010-02-08 | reverse complement strand
TAAACGATCAGGTTATGATTTTAATACGTTGGGAGAAGAACGGCGAGTAGTTTTGCCAGCCGACATACTTGCAATTATAACGGAAGCAGAAGCTCACGATATGGTTTCGTGGATTAAAAAGAAGGAGTCTGAAGCATGAGTGAAAAAGAAGTAGTTGAAGATGCAGTTGAAGAAGTTGAAGAGGTAGTAACCGACACCGACCCCATCGAGGCATTAGCCTCAAGCATGGGATATAACCCCGATTGGGAGGGTGACGAAAAAGATCGAGTTAGCGCAGAGGAGTATATTCGGCGCGGAGACAGGATCAACAGGCAAGCCTCTAAAGACATTAAGGAACTAAAAACGCAATTAGGCGGATATGACGCACGAATGCAAGAGATTGCAGTTAATTCGTCTAGGCAAATGAAAGCAGCTTTAGATTCTCAGAGAGCAAGGTTAACCGAAGAGCGCAATAACGCTGTAGAAGTCGGAGACACCGAAACATTCAACAAAGTACAAACAGCAATAGATAACTTAGAACCTGAACCCACTTATACGCCAAACCCTGAAAAGGCTAAAACGGAAAGGATGGAGGCGGAGTTTCAAAGCCGAAACAACTGGTATCAAGGAGATTCTCCCAAAGAATTAGCCATGACAGCATTTGCCTTGCAGGTATCTAGTGCATTAGGCTCTAGCAATAAGCAGTACTCACCTGAAGAATACTTTAAAAAGATTGAAGACGCTGTGTCAGCGCAATACCCAGAGCAGTTTGCTAATCCAAGTCATAAACCAACACAAGTATCCCCAACATCAGCACCCAAAGCAAAGGGAAAGACAGTTTGGGATAATATGTTAGTTGAATACCCTGAAGCACAAGAAATCTTTAATGATTTTGTTTCAGATGGTACGTTTAAAGACAATTCAGCAGATAAAGAAAAATACGCAAAAGGAGTAATGGCATAATGACTACAGCATCAAAAAGTAAAAGAAAAACATCATCTAAACCAGAACAAAGACGGCGATCCCAAACTAGAAACATAGGAAACAGCCGATCTCAATTGAATACTGATGACATACCCGGATACTCATCTAGGTGGGTCAATGATGATGGTAATAAAATCCACGTAATGACGGTAGAGGATGATTGGGAGTTTACATATCCAAAAGATTTCCCAAATTCAGTGGTTTCCGTGGGTGACGCTGATATAACCAATACCGACACATTAGGAGAAAAAATTTCACGCCCCGTAGGAGCTGTCGGGCGAAGTCAATCAAATGCTACCGCTTTTTTATTAAAGAAAAAGCAAAAGTACTTTGACGCAGATTTCAAAACAAGGATGGACGCAATTACTGAAAAAGAATCTCAGTTAAGACCAGACACCTTTGATGACAGCAACGCACGAGGTACTCTAAAAATTAAATAATATGGAGGCCAATAATGGCTAACACAGACCGACCACAAGGTCTACGCGCAGTCCGTCAATCTGACGGCGGCGTAATAACCCCTGTGAATAAATACTACGTAGACGCATCTAACTCAGCCGCTATTTTTATAGGCGACAAAGTTAAGCAAGAAGCTGATGGCAATATTGCATTAGCTGGAGCTGGTGATGTAGCTGTTGGTGTTCTTGCTTCGATAGAAGGTGATTACGATAATTTAAGTCGTAGACACGTTCTTGCAAGCACGGCATACACAGTTATGGTAAATGATAGTCCCGACACAATTTTTCAAATTCAGGAAATTGACGGCGGAACTGCTTTTACATCAGCAGACGTTGGTATGCTAGCAGACACTACTACTACTACTGGCAATACTACATCAGGCATATCTCGACAGGAAATTGACTCAGCAACAGAAGCAACTGGTTCTGGCTCTTTACGATTGTTGCGACTTGTTGACTCAGAAGATAACGCATATGGCGATAATGCCACATGGGAAGTCACCATTAACGAACATCAATACCGCAGCATAAGCGGCGACGGAGTATAGGCAATGGCAATTAGTACTCAATCCCACCCTAAACTTCTATGGCCGGGTCAAAAAGAAATATGGGGCGACTATTTTTATAATCGTCAACCGTCTGAATATGACAAGATTTTTAAAGTTATAAACTCAGATAAAGCATTTGAAGAGATGACAGGTATTACAGGCTTCGGTCTTGCTCCTGTTAAATCTCAGGGTGCATCATTGGTATTTGATACTGAACAGCAAGGTTATACGCAGCGGTTTACTAACGTTTCGTATGCTCTAGGCTATCAAGTAACTCGTGAAGAGCTGGAGGACAACTTGTATAAGCAAGTTACTTCTGCTCGCAACCCTGCGTTAGCTCGATCTATGCGTCAGACTATAGAGACTGTATGTGCGAATCATTTGAATCGCTCAGAAGACTCTAGCTACACATGGGCTGATGGCGTTGAGCTTCTTTCTAGTGCGCATCCTAATGTAAACGGCGGAACTTGGGCAAATGAATTGTCCACCCCTGCTGATTTATCTGAATCTTCTTTAGAAGATGTTTGCATTTTGATTGACAAAGCTACAGATGATCGCGGCTTAATCTTGCAGTTACGCCCTGAAAAATTAGTAATACATCCTAATGATCGATTTACAGCCAAACGCATACTTGAGTCTGACCTTCAGAACGATACTGCGAATAATGCTAAAAATGTGGTTTCTGGTATGTTTACTGGTTTTGAAGTTAACCATTATCTTGATGATACCGATGCGTTCTATGTAACGACTGACGTACCACACGGATTGGTTTTCTTAGAGCGAACTACTGCTGATGTTGAACAGGATCATGATTTTGCAACTAAAAACACTTTAGTTTCAGGATTCATGCGTAACAGCTCTGGAGTTGTTGACTCCCGTGGTGTATACGGTTCAGAAGGCGCAGCTTAAACCTTGATAGGGGGGGTGTAAGCCCCCTCTTTCATTTAACTATTCGCACCCTGAAACACGGATAATGCGAAAAAGGTAAAATTATGAGCAAAACAATTTATCGAGTAAAAGGCCCGAATGGAGCAGATTTTAAAGTAGTAGATGATGCAGGAACTACTGAAGTTTATGCTGGTTCATCATTGGTTTCATCTAGTAATTCTTCTACGTCAGTAACAGCAGGGGTAACTCTTGATGCTGCTGATAGTGGAAAAACTATTTTTTTAGCTGATGCGGCATCGGGTAATGTAACACTTCCAGCAGTAACAACTGTTGGTTGGAAGGCTAGGGTACAATGTGCTTTTGCTATCACAACTTCCTCTGCTGTTCTTTCAGCCGAGGGAGACAATATTACAGGTACTCTTGTAGTTAATGGAGCCACTGTATTAGCTATAGCAGAAGATCAAATTAACTTTATTTTAAATTTAGCTGAAATTGGTGATTATGTAGATTTTGTCAGTGATGGAAGCAAATGGATTGTTAATGGTATTGGTGGAGCAGGTGGCTCTATTACCGCTACTGACCCTTCTTAGTAAAAAGTAATTTAGATAACCCTACGTACAAGGACGTGCGTAGGCTCTTATCTCTTACCCTTACGGGTAATCAAATTAAAAAAGATAGTGTATTACACGGCTCTACAGAAGCCTTGAAAAGCTATCTTTGATTATATCTAGTTTAGTATTCAAGATAATATTTATATATTAATTTTAAATTCTAGATACTTTTATTATTTTAAATAACACGGAAACAAAAAAATGGCTAATACAATAACCACAGTAAAGTTGCAGGATAACGCTAAGTGGGCGATTATAAAATATAATCTTACTTCAGACGGCACAGAAGAAGCTGCTTCAGTTTTATTTGATGCTTCTGCTTTTACAGGAGGAGGGGTCACTTCTACTAGTTTGTCTATCTATAAGATTACGGCAACTTTAAATGGAGTCTCTCAAGGACAATTATTTTTTGATGCAGATGCCAATTTACCAGCGTGGACGCTTGAAGATGGCACAACAAATCTTGATTTTTCTGATATAGGTGGAATACCAAACCCTACAGGCACTGGAAAAACAGGAGACATACTAATTACAACTTTAGGATTAGTATCAGGCGATTATATTAGCATAATTCTTAAGTTGAAGAAAAAGTAAATGCCTCAACGCGGAGGATATAGGCGAGGCCAACATTTAGTTAATTGCTCTCGCTGTTCCATGTCTTATTACGAATCTCAGACTGCTCAAGAGTGGACTGGCGATATTGTATGTAAAGGCGCAGGAACAAGAGACTGTTACGAACCGAGAAGTTCTATCGACTTTATTCGATCCGTAGTAGATCAACAGGGTGTTCAGAATGCTAGAACACGAAATAACATAGGATTAAATGGAGCATCGCTTTCTCTTCCATCTGATTTGTATGTTCAAGGCGGCTATATGGCTCCGGGATATGTAGTATGAGCACAATTGTAACAAGATCAGGCAAGGGAACTCTTTTAACTCATGACGAGTTAGATGCTAACTTTGCAAATTTAAACGCAGATAAGTTAGAATCTACAGCTTTTGACACGTTTTCTGAACTAGACACACTAGTTGCTGATGTGTCTCTTATTCATAAAACGGATACAGCAACTTTAACAAATAAAACTCTGACTGCTCCCGTTCTTACGGCCCCAGCACTAGGCACCCCTGCTAGCGGCGTAATGACTAACGTTACGGGTACGGCGGCAAATCTTACAGCGGGCACTGTAACTACTAATGCTAACCTTACAGGGCATGTGACCTCTTCAGGTAATGCAGCGGTATTGGGTTCATTTACAGTTGCACAATTAAATACGGCGGTATCTAACGAAACGATGGTTGGAAGGGCAACCACCGATACGCTAACAAATAAAACGTTAACAGCGCCAACCCTAACTACTCCAGCCTTGGGTACACCCGCAAGCGGTGTAATGACTAATGCTACAGGAACGGCAGCAAATTTAACTTCTGGAAATGTAACTACTAACGCAAACTTAACAGGTCATGTAACTTCTTCAGGAAACGCAGCAGTATTAGGTTCATTTACAGTAGCTCAATTAAATACAGCCGTATCTAATGAAACGATGGTTGGTAGAGCTACTACTGACACTTTAACTAACAAAACTCTTACTGCCCCTACTTTAACTACACCGGCACTAGGAACTCCTGCTTCTGGTGTTATGACTAATGTTACAGGTATTCCTGTTTCAGCACTCGCTAACGGTACTGATGGTGAGTTAATTACATGGAATGCCTCTGGTGTTGCTGCGGCGGTTGCTGTTGGTAGTGAGGATCAAGTTTTAACATCCAATGGGGCTGGTGCAGCACCAACATTTCAGGCTGCTGGTGGTAGTGGTGGTTTAGACATTTACGACATTCAACTAATGGGTATATAACATGGCAGCAACTATTGGACATTTATCGGGAAGCACAGACGGTTTGCCCGTCTTGGTGGCGGCTACTGGAACAGCCGGAACAACTATTCACACCGCTATAAATGCAACAGATCAGATAGACATGGTTCATCTCTACGCCGCGAACAACCACACAGCAGCGGTAGCAATAACTATTGAGTGGGGAGTTGCCACAGCTACTTCAAATATAGTAGTGACGGTGCCAGCAGACTCAGGCTTACTCAGACTAACACCTAAGAGTGGTTTGCCACTACAAAATAGTAAAGTAGTAAAAATATTTGCCGCTACGGCTAACGTAATTGCTATTACTGGACATGTAGTAAGAAGTACGGCAGCTCAGGCTTTTAACTAATGGGCAGGTCTTCCCAGCTAGTCTCTTTCCCGTACGGCCCCCCGACAACTATAACGCCTATAACATTAGACGCAGGAATTGCAGCAGGAAAGTGGATTGCAAGCACTCGCGGTAACTATCAAGACGAGGGTTTAGGGACTGAGTATGATTTATCCACAACACTGCTTGAACCGGACTTGAGCGGCACTTATGTGGATTCTCTTGGGTGGTCGCCTTACAACAGCGGCGGGGAGACATTTATACGTTTCTGGAACTCTACCCCAGTCTCTGGAACTTGGCCTACATGCACATATAACGTAGGAATAACAGAGGGTTTATCTTACGTGCAGTATGTCTGGTGTCGTTTTAATGGACATTCCACTGGACTCCAACTTGCTAAAACATCAACGGTTACAAGTGTTCCTGACTATAACGACGGGACACTACTAATTTCACTTAATGCTACAGGGGATCTCAGAATAGGCGAATGGGATAACGGGGGTGCTGGTGGCGCGGGTAAAATCTCCGGCGCGGGTAACTTTTCTCTTTCGGCAGCAACCACCTTAGTTGCTGATCTTCAGATTGATGTAGACGATGTGAATCTACCTTTTTGTTTGTATAGGTATTAAGATGATAAAAATCGGATTTAACACTGCTGGCGAACAGATGAATACCAATCTTACGACTCAATCTGAGTCTGAGGATGCTTTATTGGATGTTTACCCTACGATAGTGGAGTTTAGAGAATTAGACCACGGCGATCTTATAAATAAAAGGAGGCCGCTAACGTTAGTTGGTGGCGTAATAACCGAAGCGCCACCACCAACAGAAGAAGAATTAGCAGCGATAAGATTAGATCAGCTAAAACTCTACACAGAAGAATCAGGCTTACGTCACGGGTGCGGCATTTTAGACCCGCTCACCGGAGAGCCAAGCGGTGACAGCAATGCACCTATTGGAGTTATCCGACAGCAGACAGGGCAAGCAAGGAACCATCTTGTTTATTTAAAACTCGATGGCACTGAAGCCCAAAAGGTTTCAGCAGGTAATTGCCAGGCGGTTGAAGAGAATCTATCACTAGTAGTTGCACAAACTATATTAGCTGTCCAAGCAGGTACCATCACGACTAAAGTAGAGATTGATGAAATTATTAACGCAGTTAACCTGTCTTATACCTAATTATAAATTCTATGCTTAAGTTTCTTTAAAAAAGTATTGCGTCAGCTAAGGAATAATAAACAATGATAAAATTTTTAAACAGTAAGGAAGTATAAATGTCAAAATCTAATTCATTTGATTTTAACCAAAATAGACTTTCTTTAATTTCAGATGCTTTTGTTCAGGCCGGAATTTTGCGACCTGAAGAATCTCCTAAATCTAACGAGGGTAATTTTGCAGCTAGAACTTTAAATAGAATGCTAAAAGCATTTCAAGCAGATGGGTTACATCTTTTTGCTCAAAGAAATGCTACTGTTTTTATGGAAAAAGACAAAACTCAATATAAACTTGGGCCTAGTGGAGATAATGCCACTGAATCTTTTTCTTCAACAGCTATAAGAATAGCTGCAGCATCTACTAACACTGCAATAGAAGTAGACACTACTGTAGGAATGACTGCATCAGATTATATAGGCATTGAAATAGACGATGGAACAATGCACTGGACAACAATAGCCTCTGTTACAGATTCAGATACCGTAGTATTAACAGCAGGTGTTGATGGGCTGGTATCAGTAGATAATGTTGTTTACTGGTATACAAATAAAATTCAAAGGCCATTAAATATTATACATTCATCCTATCATTTTAATGGAAATGATACTCGTATGTATGAAATAGCAAAGTCAGAATATCTTAATATTTCTGATAAAAATACAGAAACTCACCCTACTGAATATTATTTTGATAAACAATTAACTAACGCAGAGTTAAATGTATTTGGTGAGCCTAATAATGTTACAGGATATATTAAAATTTCTGCTCAATTTCCTTTTGATGATATGGACTCAGCTACAGATACTTTAGCGTTTCCTTCAGAATGGATAGAATGTATACATTTAGGTTTATCTTATAGATTAGCAACCGCATATCGACCAAAAGACCCAAAGACAATAATCCTCAAGTCTGACTCAGAACAAGCTCTTGAAAGAGTAAAAGGTTTTGATGAAGAACGCTCCGATATTAACATACAACCGAGTAGACAATGGCTCCGAGAATAACAGGAAATCCAGATTGGCAGTTCTTTAAGAACGATGGCTCAGTCAACGCAAGTGGTACTCTTACTTTTTATAGTGCGGGCACTACTACTCCAAAAACTATATATAAAACAACAAGCACAGGAGGGGCAGTTCACAACAACCCCCTAACATTAGGAAGTGACGGAAGAGCCTCTTCTCCTATATTTACAGATGGAATTTACGACATACTGGTAAAAGACAGTGATGGAAGCACTTTAGAGTCTCTTTCAAGCTATGGCGATAACAATACTGCTATAGCAACAGATTTAAACAACCTAATACAGAACGCCTCGTTTGAAATAGATGCTAATTCTAACGGTGTTGCTGATAACTGGACTGAGACTGAACACGCTAATATATCAATAGCAAGGAGCACGGCTGCTCCCGCCCACGGTATAGCACATCAACGCTTTACTGTTAGTGGGGCTGGAACAGCATCATGCTTGAGTTCATTATTTGAAGTATCAAACCTTACTACACTTAAAGGTTCCATGCTGATCGATACATCAGCCGCTACTTTGCAGGTTAAAGTTTATATTAATATATATAACGCAGCTCAAAGTTTATTGTCAAGTCAAGCAATATATAGCTCCACATCAAACCCAACTGCTTTTGCAGAAAAACAATTTTCTGATATTCTTATTGGAACTCACCAGTCTACAGGTAGGTATGCGGCGCTTAAAATAGAGGTTGCAGATAATAGCGCAACAGGAACAGTAGACTTTGATGGTATTGAACTATATAAAGTTTCAGCCTCTGGGGATACTTCAATAGTTCCTCAAGGCTTTGTTTTATCAACTGATACAGATACTTCACACGATTTAAATATTACTTCTGGACGATGTAAGGCTACAGACGGTTTGTACGATATAATTCTTGATAGTGAAATAACAAAAAAAATAGACGCTACATGGGCGGCAGGTAATGATGCTGGTGGATGGGAGTCTGGAACATCAATACCCACATCAGGTATTATTTATGTTTGGGTTATAGCCTCATCTACTACAGGTGTTGTTGATGTTATATTTTCTTTATCTGCCACCAGCCCAGCTATGCCTAGCGGTTATGATAAGAAACGTAGAATACTATCGTGGCCTACAGATGCATCAGATAATCTACTACCTGCAATTCATGATGGTTTAGATGGAGTATACTTAACTGAAAGAATATCAGATTTAGCAGATTCAAGTCTTGTAAATGATAGAGAGGAAACTGGTACATTTTTATGCCCTGCGCTTGGTCTTTATATTTTTTCCTGCCAAGTAAACGCTAGTAGCGACCATTCCCAATTTTTTGTTGGCACCATGCAAACTTCTGCTGGTGCTGGAGATTATTATTTTTTTATGGGTGTAGAAACTGCTGGCACAGATGAGTTAGCGGGTTTTGCTTTTGAAAAAGTAGATGCTAACAGGCAGATGAGGTATGTGGCTAATTTTGCTGGGGGTGCAGACCATAGCGTAACATTTTTTGCTAAAGGTTATAGAGATTTAGGACGGAATTTATTATGAGTCACATAACTAGAGTATATATAACAAGCGGAAAAGTTGCTGTTAAAGGTCACGATCCAAAGCCGGTTGACGGAACTGTAGATATTGAAACTCCTATGCCGAGTGATTTTAATATATCTAAAAAACCTTATCTATGGGATTTTGTAGGATTATCGTGGATTTTAGATCAAGCATCTATAGACGTTAAAAAAACTAAAATAGCATTAAAAAACCAAAAAGTTGACGATGGGATTGAAACTAATTCAATTACCCAAGCATTGTTAGATAATCCCTCAACTAACTGGAACGACCCTGATGGTGATATTTTAAAAATACTTGTCAATATTGCAAACAAACTTACGGTTGATACCAGATGATGGAATTTCCGTTTATTGGCGGAACCGAATCTGGCGATACAGCTATAGACCCGCAAAGAACCATAAACTTAATCCCAGAAGTGGGTCAAACTGGCGCGGGTGCGTCATTAATAGGATTTTACGGTGATAGCAAGTACGCAACTATAGGAGTTGGCCCAGCAAGGGCTGCACAGACATTTCAAGATCATATGATCTATATTAGTGGCTCTGTTGTGCATAAAATTACTAAAGGCGGTGGAGTTGCCGTAATAGGTAATATGGGGACATCCTCAGGTGATGTTGAAATAGCTGAAAATGGTTTACAATTAGTTATTGTTGATGGTCAAGATGGTTGGATTTGGGATGGGTATATTTTTTCTCAAATAACAGATTCAATATTTATACAGCTTAATTCTGATAGTGTGACTTATTTAGATAGTGCTTTTTGGGTTAATAGACCCGGAACTGGTCAATTTTATGGATCAAACGTATTAGATGCTTCTACATGGACTGCTACAAAGTTAGCTTCAGCAGAGTATAAGTCTGATAACATAACAAAAATATGGACAGACAGAGAGCTAATGATAGGCGGAGACACTACCGTGCAAGTCTATTACAACTCTGGAGCTAGTCCAATGCCTATGGAGCCTTTGCGTCAAGGTAGAATGATATACGGAATAGCCGCTAAAAAATCGGTGCAACTTGTAGATAATACAACCCACGCACTATTTAAGGATAAGAATGGAGGAGTATTTGTAGGAAAGCTTAATGGCTATAATATGCAGCGTATTTCAACTAGAGCACTAGAGCGATATTGGTATGAAATAGATTATGAAGATTCTTACTCAATGGCTTTGCATTTAGGAGGGCATGAGCTGTATATTATAACATTTCCTTTAGCCGACACAGGTAAAGGTAGAACCTTTGGTTATGAAGCAGAAACTAAATTATGGTTTGAGCTAGGTAATTATGAGCCATCAATAAGTAATTTTGGAAAATATCATGCAAAAACTCATACTTTTTTTGATGGCAAAAATATAATTGGTAGTGATAATGGTGATTTATTTTTTTTAGATAAGGACTCTTATACTTATAACGGGAAGCCCAACATAGCTCAAAGGACTTGCGCAGTAATTAACAATGATAGAGATCGATTGTTTTTTGAAAAAATTGAATTTGATATGGAAGTTGGTAAAGGATTAAATAGTGGACAAGGAAGTAATCCGCTGATGCGCTTAGAAATATCAGATGATGGAGGTATCACTTATGACGCTTTTAGAGAAATTAGTATTGGCAAACAAGGTGAATACAAATATCGACCACAGGAGCATCAACTGGGGTCGAGTTGTGACAGGGTTTTTAGGGTTACAATATCCGACCCAGTGCCTCGCAAATTTTTTGGAGCGTTTGTTTCGTAATGGGTGTTAAATTTGAAACTCCACCGAACATCGGAACAAATGTAGATGAAAACGGTAACGTAATATTTACGCCCGCTGAATTTGCTGAATTAATGATTTGGTTAGAGAGGTTTAAGGATTTTGTTGCCAACAATTACGATTAGTCAGATAGAACGTTTTGATGCTTTGTACCCTCACTACGAGAACGGGCATTTCTTGGGCCTTCCTTTAGGATGGACACCAACCAAGTTTAATGATTTCCTTTGTAATATCAGACATATATACGCTTTTCATGGAATCTGTTATAACGGAGAATTAATTGCCGTGGTTCACATAGTGAAAGCCGATGGTGTCAAAAATGTTTCAGCGACTTGGTTCACTGAGTCTAAACGTAAGCGGGCCACCTCGTTAAAGGAGTTTATTAATAAATCGGAATTTGATATGGTAATGTTTGCAACATCAGAGGAATCAGACGGATTTTTCGCTCTAGCAAGGCGTGGAATAGTCAACTTTCAAGGGAAATACAATAACATGAATGAATTTACAGCATGAGTACCTTTAAAAAATTGATTGGAGCCGCAAAGGTTGGAACTGGTCTTTATACCGGGAATCCCAGCATGGCTATATCTGGAGCATCAGATATTGTAGCAGATGGCCCAAAAACACACACTTCCGGCGGTAGAACCTATCCTATCCAGAGTTCGACTTATGGAATGGCCTCAGAAGCTAATCGACAAATAGGTGATGGATTAAAGGAATCTCAGGATGCTTACGATGAGGATACTACGCTCGCCCTGCAAGCCTACGAGGAGGGGGAGATTGAGGCATCAGATGAAATTCTAACAGGTTTGGGAATGTCCATAGAGGAAAGGACTAAGTTCTTCGACATAGCTAAGGATAATGTTCAGTGGGTTGTTGACTTTGGTCAAGCCAGAAAGGGCAACTACAGCGAGAACATGCGGTCAGCAGAAGATGCTATGGGTCAGTCTAAACAATTCCTTAATCAATACAAAGAGCTAATATTTAACCCTGATTCAATTTATGACTCCGAGGTTTACAAATCAATTAAAGATAGAACTGTAAAAGAGTGGGGCAACTTCTACTCTGGAAAAGGTTTACTGGGTGGTAACGCTCAAGAAGCTATGGTAGATAGAATTTCAGATGGTGCCTATAACTACCTAACTGGCGAACGAAACGCAGCTCTACAGGGTATGCAGGGCGCAGGATCAATTTCG
>Ga0209337_1002819_pt1 | contig 12389 bp, 16 predicted proteins | sample LinPmetageLP53_FD_184044 | JGI IMG/M metagenome (GOLD analysis project Ga0209337, IMG submission 184044) | Marine viral communities from the Pacific Ocean - LP-53 (SPAdes) (version 2) | ecosystem: Environmental > Aquatic > Marine > Oceanic | place: Pacific Ocean | collected 2010-02-08 | reverse complement strand
TAGTATGAAAAAAATAAAAAATGTTCTTTCTTTGTTTGATGGTGTAGCCTGTGGTAAACTCGCCTTGGAACGGGCAGGAATAGAGTTTGAAAAGTATTATTCCTGTGAGATTGACCCTATCTGTATAAGTATAAATAAGAGAAATCACTCAGACGTTATACCATTGGGAGATGTTGAAAATTGGAAAGAGTGGAAACTAAAAGATATTGATTTAATTATCGGCGGCTCACCATGTCAAGGTTTCGCATCTCAAGGTAATCAGTTAAACTTTGATGACCCGCGAAGCAAATTATTTTTTACTATGGTAGAGATTATTAAGCATTATAATCCTCACTATTATCTTTTAGAAAATGTGGGTATGAGAAAAAAGTGGAAAGATATAATCACCAATTACATGGGTGTCGAGCCTGTGTCTCTGAATTCTTCTTTAGTGTCAGCACAAGAACGGAAAAGACTTTATTGGGCGAATTGGAAAATTCCTAACCCCGATGACCAAAATATACATTTGAAAAGTATTTTAACCAATCAAAAATTAACTAACCCTGCCTCTATTAAAGGGAGGAGGATTAATCCCTTGACAGGGAAAAGAGAAGACCATAATAAAAATATACCTTATTCTCAGTGCCTTCAAGTCAAAAAAGATTTATCGAAAATGGGTTGTCTAACCACAGTCAGTAAAGATGCTGTCCTCACCAATTTACCGCATGGTCGCTATCCTAACGCTTATGTTAATTACATCAGAGATGTAGATTGGAGATATTTAAATCCTTTAGAATGTGAAAGACTACAAACTTTACCAGATGGATATACCACAGGTTATTCTGATGAAATCCGTAAGTCCTTGATAGGTAACGCATGGACTGTGGATATGATTGTGCATATTTTAAAATCAGCATCATCTATATCGCCCACGTAGTAGCGAGAAATATTAACTTTATTTAAACAACGTAAAAATCTAATAATAAATCAGATTACCATTTACCTATCGGGCAAGATTCAGTTTTCTTTTTGGCCTTTAAAGCAAGAAGACAACCGCAAAGATTACACTTACTAAACTTTAATGTGCGCGTTAAGTGTTCGCAGTTACCACAAATATTCATTCTACTAAAGTAATCCAGACTGTTAACTTCCACAGATTTATCATCAGACATAACTATACTAAGATGTTTTACCTTTTATTCCTTTGTGTTTATCAGTATGATTCATATAGCGGTTGGTAATACTAAGGGTATGAAATCTGCCCGCAACCACATGGAATATGTTTTAGGTTTAACGCCACACCAATTTGACCTGTTAGAATATTTGCAGGATAATTTAAAAAGTGGAGATGATATATCAAGAAAAGAGTTACACGAATCTTTAAACATAGATTCAGCCACAATAGCCCGAAACTTATCTAAATTGATAGAGATGAATTTAGTGACTAGAGAATACGCTCTAAGCGAAAATGCACCTCCACACTATCGTTATAAACCTCGTCCAAATAAATATTATCAAGAGTATGTTAAAAAAGTGGTGGAAGAATTGTTTTCACGAATAGAAACCTACTTGAACTATACTGAATATTGAGGATTAACAAATGACTACTAAAAAATTAATTGATAATATCGGGTCTGTGGATGACTTCGGAGTTACGGGGGGTTATGACCCTACCACCCTATCAAAAAACCCCTCAATTAAAACCCCTAAAAACGAGGATGATAGTTACACAATAATTTGGGAAAAAGGTGATTCCGAAGAACCCGACCCCTATATACTAGAATCAAGGGAAACTCGTAAGGGTGTCAAGAAAACAGTTTATCCTATTTTACCCTTTTGTCGATGGTGTTCTCCAGCCGCGAGAAGAGATGACGATTCCGAGTGGACTTCAGCGTGGAGTGAAGAAGGGGCAGAAGTAAGAATGCCTAAAAGAGAAGCACGGTTAGTAGGGCTATCACCTAACGAACATTATTCATTTTCTCTCGTTGAAAAAAGTGGTGTGGTGAGGTGCAAAGTTTGTGAACAAGCACCTATGGACGGAAAAGAAGTCAATAGACCTGTTATGACTATTAAGAAACCTCTAGTCCACACCCCTGCTGTTTTTGATTCTCAGGCTAAACAATTGGGAATAAAGGTCGAAGAATCTATTATAAGAATCCCCGAACATCTAGTCGCTAAGTGGGTTGCCAAAGGCCAACTCGATGAAGGCGAATTGGTAATGGGTGAACAGGACAATCTTTACAGTCTAAAGGCAAACAAACTTCTCCACACAGCAGTATGGGATGAAACTAACAAGGAATGGATTCTCAGTATCAGTAAATGTAATATCATCCCATCACTAATTGCCAATCTGGACGATGAAAGACTGCACATCCCTCTAGTTGACGTAATTAGTTGGCGCAAAACCGCCCTTTCTGTTAAACATCTAGTGGCCGCACATAATAACGGTTTAACATACACCACATCTCTTCAAGAGTTCCTCGTTGGGGGCTACACAGAAGGTTCAAAATGGTATTTCGATATAGATAATTGTAGTGGCCCATACTTTATGGACTTAGAATGGTTGCTTCCTGAAGAAAGCAATATTAATTCAGCCGTTACTGATACAACATTTACCCAAACCGACATATTAGACTTCTAACACTAACGCACAAAGTTTATAACCATTGGTTGATTCGTATGGTAAGGTGGTAATATGGCACATAGAACAAAGTGGTATGAAGAAAGAGTAAGACGATTTTTAGAAAACGGTGGAGCAGACGGCAACGGAGCGTCAACTGCAACAGAGATAATTGAGTATTTGAGGTCTAACTGTGGTAAAAGACAGTTACCATCCACAGGGGCTATATCTCATTCTTTAAGAGGGGTTAGAAATATTGGTGGAAATAAAGTTTTCATAGAAGTTGGTCAAACTAAAGTGGCAAGAGGCGATTCTCGAAGACGAGGATATATGGTTTCAGTGTGGGCGTTAATCAACAACCCTAAACTTACTGAACTTCAACAAACCTATAAACATAATAAAAGCGGTTCTAAGAATTGATACTATTTTATACTATGTTTAGTGAGGTAAGTCTGCTCACGAAATTAACTTAATATAGCGTAAGCCCTAACTAATATTGTGAGTCGGATGTCGCAAACGGATGAGAGAGTTATTTACCCTTATGAAAGGTTGTCAGAATTGACAAACGGACAGGCTAATAAAATCTTAAAAGAATGTTACAGTAAACTAGAATCCTGTGTCTCTGATGAAGATTTTGTTAAAATTCCTGAACTGATGCAAATCAATGATGAATTATTCCAAGACCTAATTGAGTTGATGAAACTTAAAGGTTGGTTAACAATGGAATAATAGTTAAATACTATGTGGCAGTAGATAAGAGTATGTCCGAACAACCCGAACAACAAGAAATGACAATGCCGCTATTAGCCGCCACCACTACTGATGGGGGTGTGTTTATCGCAGGTCAACCCCCTAATTATGGTAGTTCAGGGATGTCTGATGAATGGAAAAATGCCTTTGGTGCAGAAGGGAAAACAGAAATAAACGCTCTTTTCGATAACGGCGACCATGTTATCGTTGAAGTCCTTACTGATATGGGCTTGGATGATGAGGAAATGAAACTCGGTGCTAAAATGGTTTCAGTTATACGCATTCCATACAGCAGAATTCACTTTGTTAAAGCGGGCTATTTGAAAGGAATACCTGCTCCTGACAGTAACACCGATGAGTAAGACTTAAAGGTAAGTCCTTTCTCGGTGAGTCTATGAATAGTTTTAATTCTGCTGGTAAATCTTATCCATTATACGATTGGCAAAGTGATGCTATTGGTAAATGGAAGTCTAATAGTAATAAAGGAATTATTCAAGCCACAACAGGTTCAGGCAAAAGTCGCGTAGCCCACGCTTTAATTGTAGAGCAGTTACAACAACCAAATGGTGTAGTTACAGTTCTTGTTCCACAAGTTTCATTATTAAAACAATGGGCAGATGCTTTAGATGATATTTTAGGATTTAAAGTCGGTAGATGTGGTGGCGGTAAAAAAACAATCTCCGCGAAAATAAATGTCATGGTTATCAATACTGCTTTAAAGTTACTACCGCTTCAATCTTACAGTAATCATCTTATTATTGCTGATGAATGTCATCGCATGGCCGCACCCTCATTTCAGAAAATCTTTAATGTTAATCATCATTCCTGTTTAGGTTTATCTGCGACTCCTGAAAGAGAAGATTCTGGGTTAGATGATTTGACTAGACTGATTGGTGAGGTAATTTATCAATATGGTTATAACGAAGCCTTAAAAGAAGGGGTTATCTCCGATTTTGAAGTATGTGCGGTGCAGATTCCTTTAACTGTATCTGAAAAATTAGAACATGATAAAGCCCATAGTAGTATTGTAAATCTAAGTAAAAAATTATCTGCTAGATACGGTAACAGAGGTAACTTGATAATAACCTGCCAAAGATTACTTGCTACGGGAACATCAGATAAAGATGTAGGAGCATTTTTAGTAGCGATACAGAAAAGAAAGGAGGTTCTTAACTCTGCACATAATAGATTCAGGGCTTTAGATTTACTATTACATCGTCATCGGACAGGTAAAATAATGGTATTTCACGAATCTATTGACGATATTAATCGTTTAGAAAAAAGGTTCAACCATTTTAATCCACAAACATATCACAGTAAAAAAACTGCTAAACAAAGGAGAGTAGCGTTAGAAACTTTCTCAACACAACCGAAAGGTTTGTTATTATCTTGTAAGGCATTGGTCGAAGGGGTAGATATTCCTGATGCGGATGTTGGTATTATGGTTTCAGGGACTCGCTCAGTTCGTTCAAGAATTCAAACTATCGGGAGATTACTAAGAAAAGGTGGTGCATCACAACCCATCATTTATCTTTTTTATGTTCCTGACAGTTCAGATGTTAAATCTCTTACGAATCTTATTAGCAAGGGTTTTCCACAGGAAAAAATTAAGTTTATGAGATTCTATCCTGACGAACAAAAAATAACAGATATTCAAGTTGATATTAAAAAACTCTTAAAGGTGAAGACATACAGAAAACCTTCTAAGCCTAAGTTTTGTAAAAAATGTGAGAGGTCGTTTAAATCCGATGTAGGTTTAAACAGCCACCATTGTGTTCCATTAACAGAAATGTCATTTGATGACTTTATGGCGGGATTCAAAAGGTAGGTGAAAAATATGTCTGATAATTTGTTTTACGTTTGCGGGGCTATGTTTCTGCTTTTTGGTTACTATATAATCAAAGAACGATGGTTGGCAGAATAGAAGCATTCTTTTTTAAGGTTTATGTCATAACTAGGTGTTAATATGTTCCCCAAAATAACTGCTAAAGCAAAGGATTACGACTTGACAGTTGACATAATCAAAACTGTTGGGGCAGATACTAAAGCCTCAGAAAAGGTGGAAGCCTTCAGAGATTTGTTTTTAGATAGATACAAAAATGTCAAAAGATATGTGGAACAGCATTATGATTTCCACGACTCAGTTTCTATTGAAACTATTGTTGGAAATAGAGAAAAATACTCTAAATGGGATGCTTTAGGTAGAACTGTGGTAATGGTTTTAGAAGCCAAGAAAACCCGCAAAGGTTATTTACGTTTAGTTGTCGAAGATACATCCGGTGAAATGGATGCTATGGTTAGTCCAGAAGTATTAGAAAGAATTGGAACAATAGCAACCGATGACATTATAGGGATAGAAGGGCAAGTCTCGAAGGACGGAGGTATATTTTGGGTTCGCCATGTGATATTTCCAAATATAATAAAAAAGGATAAAGAAGATACTGAACCAAAAGACCCTATTTCTGCGGCATTTATTTCTGATATACACAGAGGTGCAGATAATTTTCTTGATACTGAATGGAACAAAATGTTAGATTGGTTAAACTCAGATGACTCTTTGGCTCAAAATGTGGGCTACCTAGTTATATCAGGAGACATTGTTGATGGTGTAGGCGTTTATCCTAATCAAGAGAAAGAATTAGATATTGCAGATTTATACGAACAATACGAATTGACAGGGCGGGATTTAGAAAGAGTTCCTGACCACATGGAAACTATTATTTTACCAGGTAATCACGATGCCGTGAGACTAGCCGAGCCACAACCTGTTTTATCACCAGAAGTTCAAAGTCATTTTAATCACGGACACTTTGTAGGAAATCCTTGCCGATTTAAAATAGGTGGTTCAGATGTTTTATCCTATCATGGCAAATCTATTGATGATATGGTGATGAATTTAAACGAAGCCTCGTATGAAAACCCTGAAAACGCTATGAAGCAAATGCTAAAAAGAAGGCATCTAGCCCCTCAATGGGGTGTCAAGAATCAAATCGCTTCCGAACCAACCGATATGTTGACCATTGATAGCACACCAGATATTTTCGTAACAGGTCACACACACGGCCATTGTATGCAAAAATATCAAGATATACAATTAATAGTCTCAAGCACATGGCAGGGTCAGACTTCTTTTCAGAAAATGGTTGGGTTTGAACCTAAACCTGCTATCGTTTCCATAGTAAAATTAGATGATGGGGCGGCGGCAACGGTCAATTTTTCCTAACCCTTGATATACTATCTGCCTAAACTAATGTTGTATGTCTGATTATGAACTGTCTGTTGACACCGCCGCAAAGGGTTATGGTTACAAAGAATGGTCTAACCCTACCAAGACTGAACACCGACTTTATCTCCATAGGTTTGAAGGTAAACACAAAAGAGATTGTGGTCACATTGATTTAGTTAAAAAGGAGTATGTTAATCCTAAGAAATCCAATAGGAAGGCTGACGATATAAATTACTGCTTAGATGGTGATGGAGAAGTTGTTTTCCTAATTAACATTGATTCCGAACTACTTACTTTAACTAAGATGAAAACTGTTGTCAAAGTAGTTAAAGCCACTAATAAGAAAAACATTCTCGACACTAATGACCCTCAAAAAACCATTCAACATATTGCTTCAATAAACACAACAGGTTCAACGGTTACTGTATCTTATGGTAACACGGTAGAAGTTAAATCTAAAGGTGGATTTGGTAACATCCAAACACAATATCCCAAACTGTCAATGGAAGTTAAACTTGAAGGTGGTTCAGATATTCCTGATTTAACCGCTTTAGCCGATAATTTAGTTAGTCTGGTAGAAAGTAAATTAACAAAGATAATTAATGATATGACGAGTTGAGAATATGGATGATATACTAAGTAAAATAATGGATTCTGGTTCTCCTGAAATATCCATTCCTGCTGGCCCACAAAGAGTCATAATCTTTAAAGACGACCCTGAAGAATCTGGTAAAGTATATTGTTTGTTACAATTGAGTGATAACAATAAAATTATGGTGATAGGTCACATGAATAAAAGTGAAGTTAAAAGAATAGGAAGGAGTTTGTAAACATGGAAAAAATAAAAAGTGCTTCAGTAAAATTAAACGAAAACGGATTGTTAGTGGATGTTAAAATACAAATGAGGGCTAACGATGGGGACGGACTTTATATCGTTCACTTTGCCATAGTCCAAGAAAACGATGATGAGTTTAAGTTTTCAGTATTAGCGACAACCAATTTATCTGATGCTAAAACAGAAGATGATTTGATGGAAAATACTTCGGAAATTTGGGTTTTACCACTAGATTCAATCAAAAACTTTGAAAAGGCGAGACTAATTTTGGCTACTATGGTTAAAGATGGTTTCTACTATCAAAGAACTATATACAGTTGGCCTAACAAAGCAGATGTTGAAAAGGCAGACAAACAAGATGTTTCTCAACTACGAGGTGAGTTTAAAAAACTCTTGAATATACTTCGTGAAAAACAAGAGCAGTTATAGGTTAGATGCTGTTACTTAACGGATAGGTGAACAAATGGAACTGACAGACGAAGCAAGAAAATTTTTAGAAAGAACAGGTGAAACTTCAATATCAATGCAAAAACCTGTTAAAACGATATTCCAACTTACTGATTGTTCCGATAATCAACTTACCGCACCTTCTTACAGAGGTTCAAGTGGAATGTTCTACGTTACCCAATCTTCATGCGAGATTGTAGATGAGGTAGGAAGACCTAATTTGTGGGGTAAATGTCATCGCCAAATATGGTATTCTAAAAACGGTTACGAAAGAGAACCTATTGATTCTATCGGCCTAAGAAGAATGACTTATGGGGTTCACATAGAAAACGCTCTACAAGACAATTGGAACAAAGGTGGAATATTTGTTCAAAATAATATCAAGATACGAGCGCACGAATATAATGTTTCAGGTGAGATAGATGCAATTGTTTTTGACCACGAAGCCAAACATCCAATCATTGTAGAAGTAAAATCTGGATATGGCTATACGTTTAACAAAAATGTATTCGGAAAATCTAATCATCTTTATCCAAGTGGTTTTCCTCACAGAGATTACATTATGCAGGTGATGTGGTATTTACATCTTAGAAAACCCATAGAAAAGGTTCACGGAGAAATGCCTTACGCCTTATTATATTACATAGACCGTTCTGATTGTCGTGATAAACAATTCGCAGTAGAACTTTCAGAAGGCTACACAGGTAAGCCAATCTTGATGAATAATTATGGTGGTGAAATAACGCCTAATCCTGCCTACAAGATTGATAATAGAGCGTGTATAAGAGATGTAGAAATAAGACCCGTTCAAGGTATATCAATGGAACGGATAATTCAAAGATTCGCCTCATTGTCTCTCAAACTAGAGTCCGATGAACCTCCTGAAAGAGAGTTCTATTTGCGATACCCTGATGAAATGGCTGAAGATATGTTTGAAACAGGTTTACTATCAAGAAGCAAATGGAATGAACATCAAAAACAACCATCTGCGCCTGTGGGCGATTGGAAATGTCTTTACTGTTCCTATTCAGCAAACTGTTACCCTGAAGGGGTTGATACTGATTTAAGCCAAGACACTAATTTAGCAAAACGCTTAGTTAGATTATCTACCGCAGATGGAGAGCAATACATACAGACAGGTAAGTTACCTGTGAGTGCATAATGCTGACGCAATTGTATAGGGCTAGATAGCCCAAACTAACTTACTCAGACTGAGTAAGAGTTTGTTTCATCAGGCACTAGACTGTCTTCCATGCTGTTTAACGCTCCCTTGACAGGCATACCGATTACAGGCACTTTTGCTACAAGGTTATCAAAACCAAGTGCGTGTGCGCCGTAAAGGACGGCAACCAAGCCAAAGAGTCTCTGAACAGTAGCAGGGCCGACACCGAAATTCCAAATTCGGCTCATAGCACTTCCAATCAGAGGTAGGTCAAACACGGCTGGCCCTGCTAAGTGGAATAGTCCACCAACAAGCACAGATGCCGCACCAACAGTTCTTAGGGTCTTCATCATCATTGACATATTTTTCTCTCCTTTTTTTTTGTGGTTAGGAAGTTGCCTTCCTGCCCTTAATTGGTTGTTTGACTATAAGAAGGCTTCGGTCGGAAGTCAAGAAAGTTTAATAGGTATCGGATTGGTTTATTTTCATCTCAAAGAACAACCAAAACTCTTTCATTATCTTTACACTCTTTTTTCGCCCATTTTCCTTCTCTTTCTATACGGTCTTGGATGTGATTAGCAATAACAGCCGCTTCTTTCGGATTAACAAAAGAATTATTAGGAATCATTATACTTTGTATTTTCCACTCACCTTGATTAGTCTGACCCATAGTTATTTTAGAACCTCTAACATCGTAATACTTTACTCCAATACTGTTAGCCGCCCGCGCCGCCCATGCAGGAACTCGGAAATTACTGAAGTCTTTTGGGTCACGGAATCGAACACGGTAGTAATTAGAAGTTGCGTCCACTTTTCGACCTTGAATATCTACACATTCCTCGACTGTCTGACCACCAACCTTGTGTAACCGCCCCCTTTTTGAACTCTCTGCACCCCATTCCACCTCGTTAAAAGGGTCAACACGCAAAGGTTTAGTATTAGAGTCCCAATCAACTTTGATAGCCTCTGGCGTATCACGGCCAATCTGAGTGCGCTTCATAGCGATTTCTGGAGGTAGGTCGCCGTTTAACTTGCGAGGTTTAACTTTAACCCCCTTCATGTAAGTTACAGAGTGCTGGGCTTTAGGGTCTTCTTCGGCTCGCAACTTGTTCTCTAGTTCTAATAGTTTAAAGGCCATCTGTCTTTTACTCATACGACCGCTTCTTACTTCTTGTTGTAGATACCGCATTTCATCATCTAACATAGATTTTCGGAGTAAGTAGTTAGTCATTAAAGCCTGTTGCATCGGCCCTGTAACCTTTTCTGGTGCAATAATAGCCGAGGCAAAATCTTCAGAACCGAAAGATTCAGTTAAAAATGTTATCTGGTCGGTTGCCATGTAAGCACCGTAGTCTTCTTGTGCATCCCAAACCCACATTACAGGTTTAAGTTGCTTAGGCTCATATCCTAATTCCGAAGCAGTCGTGTAACCCATTTTTATTTCACCATCGGTTAAGAAAGAACCGTCAAATCCCATAAGTTGAACTGTTAAACCATCACTTTCAATGAACATCTCGGCTTTAAACCTCTGCCATGATTGTTTTACAGGTATCAAAGATGTTTTTCGGTAAGTTCTCTCATACGTCTTACCAGACTTGTCTTCAGTTTCCACAAGTAGTGAGGCTTTACCTTTAGGTTTGATACTTAGGACTTTGCCTTTGTAACCGTAGTTGTATATTATTACATCGCCAGCAGTTATTTTTTCCGCCCTTACCGCAGGAGTTCTGCCGTAAGACTGAAGTTTCACCCAACCATCCCAATCTCTTTGGTCTAATTCGTCTTTGCGAAACTTAGCAGGTATTCCTTTAGTGTTGTAAAGAATTATGGAATTAGGAAATCTTTTAGCCCAACTATCGGCGTTAAACATTTCAGACTCCAGCGAATCTTCTGTTACTTCTGTGACTTCCAGACAGCAGTTATCTGCTTCTTCTTTTTCGTCAAATACATCGTGACAACGGCCACACAGCCAAACGTGTAGATTCATATCATAGGCTTCGACATTGTAATTTTCTTCTTTAGTAGATTCACCCTTAAGAGCCGCCCAACCTAACAGCCCCCCTAGTGCGGTGTATGACCAGAAATGCTCTTTGAAATGCTCTCTTAAACTCATCGTGACCACCTACTTTTATTCATTTCGCCACTGATTTTCTTGATTTTACTGCTAGTAGTGGTTTCAAAGATAAATGGGAAGATACCGTGAATAAGACAAACTGCGGATAAACTTGCTAAACTTAAAGAATACTTGAAAGCAGTTTTCAAGTGAGTCAAGTAAGACTCTCCTGTGGAATTAGGGTGTTTTGTGAAAAGTTTAAACATTTACTCACCTTTTTTTCTGGCTTCTCGGATTACCCAAAGATTACCTAGACCTATGCCAGCAAAACTGAATCCAAGTATTTGTCGAAGAGTCAAGGATTTGTCTTTAAACCTTAAGATAGGTGTATCTAAAACAGTAGTGTTTCCGACTAAAATGGAAACACCTGCGACAATATCCAAGATAGGTGTGAAGATAGCCATACTAATCAATAGTATTTAACTGAAAGACTATAAGAAGATACTTATGTGTCAATAACTACAAAGATTATGTAGTAACTTGTCGGTTCAACCATTTTTCTTCGAGCAATTGTTGATAACCTTCACCATCTTCCCACATAGCATACCAATAAAAGTCATAGTGAGTTGTATTGTCTTGAGCATAATCATCTAAAAATAAATAGTGATAATCAGCAACATATCCTTGTATATAATAGATTTCTTCAATCCATTGAAGCGGGCCTTCCCCCCCTGCTTCACTAACGGTTTGATTAACATTGTAAACTAAAAATTGAACTGTAATATTGTAGCCTACAAGTTCATTAGGTTGTTCCCCACAATCAAGGTCGAATACTACTGTCGCATTAGTGCTATTAGTTTGTATATCAATACTAAAAATAATAATTTCACAAAATTCAGGGTCTTGTGCTTCAACATCTATCCCCCAGAAATTAACTTGTTCTAAAATTTCATCATCAAGAGAAGTAGTTATTTTTGGAATCCATGAATCGCCTACTGCTACACCATCGAAAATATGATTAATATCCTTATTTTCATCCCCCATAATAACTATATATTGGGTATAATTAGCACTAAAACCATTTTGATATAGTTCTATATCAATCTCTAATTCTTCATTTTCGCAATTTATAGGGGCTATTCTAAATGCAATTAAAATTGCATCTTGTTCTTCATCATCGGCTATATGTCCACGATAATGATTAGTAATCTCTACCTCACAAGGTTCTTCAGGAGGATATTCACATGAGCCGTCATCTTCATTGGCTTCAGTTTGATAATTTTCTGCATCAGGGTCGGTGCAACCTTGTATTGGTTCAGG
>Ga0209337_1002818_pt1 | contig 12391 bp, 8 predicted proteins | sample LinPmetageLP53_FD_184044 | JGI IMG/M metagenome (GOLD analysis project Ga0209337, IMG submission 184044) | Marine viral communities from the Pacific Ocean - LP-53 (SPAdes) (version 2) | ecosystem: Environmental > Aquatic > Marine > Oceanic | place: Pacific Ocean | collected 2010-02-08 | reverse complement strand
GGATCTGATATACTTCTATTCCGCTGATCCTAAACCAATAACAAAAAATGATGATTTAAGTGTGTAGCAATAAGGTGATCTACAATGGCAGATGAAGAAATTGTAACAGAAGAACAACCACAGGAAGCAGCTAGAGGTTTAACTATAGAAGAGGCTAATAAGCCTATAATTGATATGGTAGGACAGCAAGCTACAGGTTTTGTTGATTTAGGAGAAGGAGCAGTAAGCCCTGCTTCTCAGACAATACAAAGTAACGAGTTATTAGATAGAACAAGCACTGCTTTAGATCCTACATCAAGAGATATATCTGCCTCTCAAATAGCTGCCGACTCTTCTGGATTTACAACGCAACAAGCAGGTATAGCTACGTCTGCTGATAAAGCAAGCAATATTGCTAGTATTTCACGATCTTTTACTCAACTGCCTACAGAAGTTACAGGAGCAGTAGGAAATGTAGCAAGCAATGATACAATAGATGCTGCTCAAGTTATAGATAGTAGAAGTAAACAAGAAATGTTAGAGAGAGGTAGTTTAGCAGAAGCTCAATCTCAAACATTAGCTCAAGAGGCAACTGTCAAGTATCAAGTTTCTTCTTTGTATGAATCTTTAGAAGAAGGCAAACCATTACCTGCTTGGGCTTCTCCTAATGTTCGAAAAGTTCAAGAAATAATGAACTCTAGAGGACTAGGAGCTTCTAGTGTTGCAGCAGCAGCAATGGTACAAGCTATTGCAGAAAGTGCGTTACCTATTGCAGTACAAGATGCTAATAAGTATGCTACATTACAGTTACAAAATTTAAATAATAAACAACAAACTGCTTTAACTAACGCTGCAACGTTAGCTGCAATGGATAAACAAAATTTAGATAATCGTATGAAAGCAGCACAACAGAATGCTCAATCATTCTTAGGTATGAATCTTAAAAATGTAGAAAGAGAACAGCAAACAAATTTATTAAATTATCAAACTTCTGTCCAATCTTTATTTTCAGACACTGCAGCAGAAAACGCTAGATTACAATTTAATGCAAAAAATCAAACACAGGTAAATGAATTTTATGATCAACTAGGAGCAACAGTTTCTAATACAAATGCAAATAGAGAGGCTGCAATGGATCAATTTAATGTTGATCAATCTAACTCTATTAATAAGTATAACGCTAAAATTCAAGATGAAAGAGATAAGTTCAATTCAAACATGCAAACACAAATTGATCAATCTAATACTTTGTGGAGAAGACAAATAAACACTGCTAATACTGCGGAACAAAATAATGCTAATAGAATAAATGCTGCTGCAGTATTGGGTCTTACAACAGCAAGCCAAAATAATCTTTGGCAACAATACAGAGATGAAGCTTCGTTTTCTTTCACTGCTTCGGAAAACAACATACAACGTAACCAACAGTTAGCTCTTACAGCTATTGCTAATCAATTTGCAGAAGAAATGTTTGATGCGCAAGTTGATGCTGATGCTCAAAAATCTATAGGAAGTTTTTTAGGAAGACTTTTAGAAAATGGATTTTCAGGAGTAGCAAAAGGATTAACAAAATTATCAGAGCAACCTGAGTAATAATGAGGATACTATGCTAGATCAAATATTAAATTATGGTTCAAAATTCGTAGGAGATTTTATTGGCGGTTTAGGAAATAACAAAGGGTCTTCTTCTTCACAAGATTCAACATCTTCTGCCGCTTTAGAGAAACTTGGGTTTGCACAAGAACGAGAAGTAGCTATGCAGATAACTGAAAATGCAGCAAGAAGAGGTTCTACACGAGGTTCTGCAAGAGAAGAACAGATAGCAAAAAAAGATTTAGATATGACTCAAGATGTAGCTAGTATTTATAGACAAGCTTTTCAAGATAATAAAGTTGCTCAAGCAACATTGGAACAACTAAAAAGACAAGGTTTAATAGAAAGAATACCGCCAAAGATTCGAAATCAATATGCTTCTTTAGAAGAAGCAAAATTAAAACCTGCAAGTATTACAGACATAGGATAAATTATGGCAGTTAGAAGCACAGACTTTAGTACAGATGTATTTGCAAGAGCAATTCCAGGTCAGTCATTAACCGATACTCCAGGAAAAAATCCTTATGAGAAACCAGCAATGACTTCTTCTCCTAGAGAAGCTATGGATGTTACTATGGAGTCTCTTAGTCAAAAAGAATCACAAGAAAACATAGTAAATTTATTAGATGCAGGAATATCTGCTGAAACAATATCTTCTGCTTTTGTTATGAAGTTGTTTTCTGAAGGCGTTTTTACACCTGATGTTGCTGAAATTATAAAACCTCCTTTAGCTGCTCATATAACAAAGATAGGTTTAGAAGCAGGGGTAGAAGATATTAATGTTGTAAACGAAGCTCCTCCACAAAGTATGGATGAAGGATCTTCTTTACAATTAATGTCTAAAGTAAATCCTAAAAAATACGAAAGAATTATGGGCGATGCTATGCAAGAAAAAATGAATAGCGAACTAGCTGCACAAATTGAGTTACCTGAAGAAGAAGAGCAGCCAAGCTTCTTAAATATGGGAGAACAATAAAATGGTATCAGCATTCTTAGGTGGACTAGCATCTGGAGCAGAAAAAGGTATGGATATACGAGCAGCTAGAGAATCTAAAGCTGCCGATACAGCAATAAAATTATCTGAAGCAGCAAAAGATAGAGCAATCAAACAGCAAAGTGTAGATGCTACAATCGAAAATACTAAAACTCAAATAGCAAGTATGAAGCTTCAAAGAAATATAACTACAGTTACACAAGCAATAGCGAAAGCAGACCAATTATCTTTAAGAGGTGCGCCTCCAACTAAAATTTCAGATTTACCTGCTGCTATGCAACAAGCTTTTAAAAACGTAGGTCATACAGGTGAATTTATAGGACAAGGTGGAGTAGCCTCTTACAATCAAAAAGCTACAGACGCAACTGTTCAAATGGTTCTAAATGGAACAGCACCAATGCCGAAAGCAGGAACAGATGTAGCACAACGAGTTCAAAAGGTTCTTAACGTTGATAACTATATAGAAGCACAGGATATAGTAGGTAAAAAATTCAAAATAAACAAGGCAAAAGAGGATGGCGTACTGCTGCATAACGCAAACAGAGCAAATAATCCTGAACTAACTGGAATTACTTTTGTACCAACTTTAAATAAAAATGGAACACCAGTACACGGATCTATGTCAAAAATGCCAGTAAACGATAATGCTTACTGGCCGTTAAGCGGTTTTGCTTCTAGTAAAGAAGAAGCTAAACAATTAAACAATATGACAGTTGGAAAAGAAAAGTATCTTGCGTTAGCTAAATTAACTTATTGGAGCAAAAGATTAAAAGAAGGAAATAAAGGTTCGGATCAATATGCACACGATAGACGTTTCGTACAGAACAACCTAGCAGACGCTTATAATACTCTCTTTCAGGATATGAATAAAAAAGGAGGTCTTAATTTATTAGAAATTTCTTCTATTAAAAATAAAGGTGCTATTGAATTTCACGCTCAAAACTATGATGATTTACAAAACATAGCTCAAATATTAAAAGAAGGTAATAATAATAGTAAATTTGTTACTGATGCTAAGTCAAGTTCAAGTCTTAGTAACGAAGAAATAATGCAAGCAGTTATAAATAGTGGATATACTAACATTAAAAATGAAGATCAATTTATTCAAGCTTTACAAGAAAAAGCTATAACTGTAACTCAAGAACAAAGAGGTGATGCTCCTGCTGCTGCAACAAATACTCAAGAAGTTTTAAACACTGGTCCTAATGGACAGCAAACTAATAAAAGCGTATTAGTTGTTACTGTAAAACCTGATGCTGGAAGTAATGTAAGTATTCTTGGAGATGTGCCATTAAATAGTATAGGAAACGTAGTAGAGTCATACGATATTCCAATAGTATCTACTTTTAACGGTAAACAAATAACAATGTCTTCTTCTGAGGATATAGCAGATAATCCTGAATTTGAAGACGCTATAACGTTACATATGCACGCTAAATCTTTTGCGGCTAATGGTAAAGCTGGAACAAATTTTTGGCATAACAATGTGATGAATAGAGCAGACGGAGATAAAACACTTTTTAATCAATATGAAAGATACAGCAAAGCAGGTTTGTACACTTTTTTAGAAGAAGTATCTAGCAATCAATCTCCTGCCTCATCTGTTGAAAAGTTAAGAGAAGTTATAAAAAACAATTTTGATTTTTCAGATAGTAAAATTTTAGATAAAAATAAAGCTATAGATACTGCTGTAATGAATGCAGTATTAACAGTAGCTAAATATAAAAGTGCTTCTAAACCTACTTTTAAATATAGAAATGGAAAATTAATTCAAATAAGGACCACCGTTTCTCAACGAAGTGAAGGTGATTATACAAATACTGATAAAAAATTAGCAAGTCAAATGGCGACTCAAGCTCAAAAACTAGGCGTATCTATGGAGCTATTAGAAAGTTATGAGTCAGATGTTAACAAAATTAATGAAATAATAAAGTTAGAAAATAAAGGTGCTACTGCAGATGTAATTTCTAAAGCTTTAAACTTCATGGAAGGTCAAAGAGAATTTAAAAGAGGAAGTTCAGAATATCTTGAATCAGTAGGAATAGATCCAAGTAAGTGGGCTGAATTGAAACGAGAGGCAAGTAGATTACTTATAAAAGGAAGTGAAAACGTATCTGATCTTTCAGCTACAAAGAATAGAATAATTCAATCATTTAAAGATTATATCACTGTGGCTAAAGAGGTTTTAGCTAATGATCTTTTTAACATTAATGTTGTTCGTAAAAGATCTGAAATAAAAAACGGACTTCAAATGTTTAAGGGTAGAGCAGAAGATTTTAGAAGTGCAAATGATACAGACAAAGATTGGATGACACAAAATACTCTTAAAATTGTAAGAGAACAAGCTAGTAAACGAGGCGAAGCTTTTAAAACAAAGATTACAAAGCTACAGAACGAAGAAGCATCCGCAACTGATGAAAAAACAAAAGCATTAAAAAGAGCAGCAATATACAAAGAATATTTACAAGCAAGACTATATTCTAACAGAATCTCGTTAACGTACTATTATGCAGGATTAGTTCAAGGAGAGTCAGGAGGTAGGGCAATATCTAATGAAGACTTTCAAGTATTGTTTAGAGCTTTGTGGCAGGAAGGCAAGGCTGGACCAATAGGTATAGCAGGTGTTTCTATTATGAGGGACGTAATAACAGGTCTTAAAGAAAAAAATATGATTACTCAACAATATATAGGTATAGGAAAAGGCACTGCAGCAGCAGATATTGCGTATCGAACAAAAACAATCTTAGACAGAGCAAGATACAAAAATATAGAAGGTAAAACTCTCTATTCACAAAGAGGAAAACCTCTACCAGCATTAGCTAAAGGTGTTACAACTCCAGTTATGGCAGATATGCCTCTACAAAGTGTGTTTGCAAAAAAGAATAAAGATTATTTATACAACAATACAGAGTGGAGACAAACTTATACAAATACTATGCAAAGAGTTACTCAAGACTTAGCAGAAAATGCTGGTATAAGAAGAATATCTGAAAACTTTGTTAAGCCTTGGGAGTCACTTACTGACAGTGAACGAATGAATATAACAAGAAGTGTTATAGGAAATACCGCTTCAATGTTAGATACTCCGTTTGATGCTACAGGTGTAAAACCCATATTTGTATTGAACACTCTTAGTTCAGATAGTAATCAAAACTCTGAAAAATTAGGCGATGTCATAAGATTAGCATCAGCATCTCTTTCTGCAGATACAGGTGCTAGGGCTACATCTATAACTGAAGCACAGAACCAAGCAGCAGCTATAGAAACAGATAAAAGAGTTATAGATACTGCTCTTGATTTTACTAAATTTATATATGGTCAGTTATTTTCCAGAGCAAAAAGAAGTCAAAGGTAATTAAAATATGGCAGATCAAGATAACGAAAAAGGCATACTAGAGCAAACAGAAGAAATGTTAAGAAGTTTTTCTGAAGGTAAATCTTTTACTCCTTTTGATAAATCAATACGTGATGTCGTAGGTAGCTTCATAAGCGAAGACGATCCTGAAGTTCCTGTTGTTTCTGAAGAACCTAACAATACAAATCAACAAACTAAAAATCTTATGTTTGACTCGCAATCTAATACTTATTTTTATCCTGAAGAACGTGAACGAGCAGCAAAAATTGCTTCAAAGTTAGATAACTATCCTGACACAGTAGATTTAACTACTGTAGAAGATGAAGATATTGTTTCTTTAGTTACTAAGATGAACCAAGCTGATGAAACACGACCTCTTGTTCCTACAACTGAAACAAGACCTCAAGAAAGAGGACCAGATTTTAATCCTTTTGAAAGTAGTGTGCTACCTGCAGAAACGTCTGTCATTGAAGATATAGGTAACTTTTTTGGAGCAGATCTTGTTACAAGAGAAGGCGGTGGTTTTAATTTACTTGCTAAACACTATGCAAGAGAAATAAATCAAGATCTTAAAGTAGCACAGGTAGGTGGTGCAAAAGGTCTTGCAGCTTTGCCACAATTAATGCAAGTGTTATACAAGTATGGTTTTGGATCAGTAGAGCAAGCATGGAGAGGAACGTTTGGCGAAGGATTAGTCGATTATGACAGATTAGTGATGGCTAACACTCTTTGGAAAAATGTATCTGACGAGTCAGAAGCTGTTGTAAGAGACTTTGAAAAGTTTTTAGGATTAGGTAAAACGGACACTGCTGAAAATATATTAATGTTCACTGCAGATTTAGCTGTTCCGTTAGGTTATCCTAATATGGTATTTAAAGCACTTAAAACTGCAGCTACAACAGGTAATGTAATGCACAATATGTTGCCAATGTATACTAGACCAGTTCCTACAAAGATTTCATCCATAGAAACAAAAAATATGGAACCAGTGTTAAAAGCAGAGGCAGAGTTCAAAGAAGCTCAAGTTAAATCTGGAAAAACACAAAAACAAGCAAATGCAGCTTGGGGTAAAACTCCTCAAGGAAGAAAACAAAAAGAAATTGATAATGATCCCAATGTGTCTGCATCTTGGCAACAAGCTACGGACCTCGGTAAAAAAAGAACAGATGCTAAAGATAAAATACTTAAAGAAGGTTTAAGAAACTTAAAAGATTCTGAAGGAAGAACATTAATTTTTGAAAAGTTTGGAGATAAATGGTGGCAGTGGAAACCAGTTGCAAAAGATAAAACTAGAGGAGAAAGTGTTTTAGGAAGACGTAGAACAGGTGAGTATACAGATTCAGGTGTTCCGCTTTATGAAGACGTTATGTTAATAAACAAATCTTCTCCTGAACAAATAGAACAAGCTGCACAATATCGTAAGGTACTTCAAGGACAAGCTGTTGTAAGTGCAGGAGCTATATCAGGAACATGGCAGTCTTATACTGAAGGAACGGAGCTTGAAGAATTTTCTTATGCTGCAGGTTTAGTAGGAATGTTTGCTACTCCTTCTGCTACAATGAGACTTATAGACCTTATTGCTGGTAACACAGCTACAGCAGTACAGAAATACGCTAAAGTGCCTTCTCAATTATTTCCAGGAATGTCGTTACCTGGAACTGGAGGAGATGCAGGTTTTGAATTATCTATTCCGTCAATACTACACTTAGGCGGTTTAATGCTTAATAGGGTTAATACAGGATTACAAGGTAAAGATCCTGTAGATATTTTTGAAACATCTTGGGGTAAAAAAGTATCAGCAATGTCTAGAGGTATTCCTTTTTATAAAGTTATGTTTCTAGACGATACTAAAAAGTTAAAAATGGCTGGAGAAGAAACTGGAGCTACAGCTTTAGATGCTGCAATATCTCTACACGGTGTTAACATACGAGCGCAAGAAAAGATGGCAGTATGGATTGAAAACAATATGCCCAAAGAGTTTATTGAAAGCATTGATGGTTTATTTCAATATGGTTTTAAATTAGAAAAACGTTTACAAGCAATAGGAAGAGAAGATAAATTAACTCCATTCTTTTTAACTATGGACGATCTTTTAGGGGCTATACGTCTTCAAATGGAAGGTGCTGTTGTAGGTCAAATGACTAAAGATAGAGCTTTTTCAAGATCTATATATGGTTTTAAATCAACAGAAGCAGAAGCTGCTAATATTTTAACAACTTTGCGTGTAAGCAATCAAGAAGCTATGGAACGCTTAGATGGATTAGAAAGTTCCATAAAAGATCTTATAGGTGGTGATGCACGTTTAGCAAAAGAATTTGAAGGTCTGAATCAAATTGTGCAAACTCTTGTAAAGACATCTAGAGGCAGATCTATAGAAGCTAAAAATTTCTTTGACGAATTAAATACTAAAAGTAACATTTTCTTAAATCAAGAAAAAACACTTGAACTTAATAAACTATTAAAGAGTTCTAAAGAAGAAGGAGGTTTAGGCTTAACAGATGATCTTGGAATAGGAACTGATCTTAGAGGAGAAAAAAGAGCAATTTTTGGAACTAGCGTAAGAAGTCAAACTGATTATTTCTTTAATATACAACGTCAAGCTAAAGACAGAGAGTACGAAGATTTAATTGAAGAAGATTACGACAAAGTACTAATAGCTAGTCCTTTTTTAGAGGGTTTAGAAGAATTGAGAAAAAACACTTTAGAAAACTTTGGTTCAGATATATTTAGTATGTTAAAAAATAGAAACCGATTAGTAGTTTTTGGTTCTAGTAAAGCTATTGAATCAGGTCAAGATGCTATAGACGGTGTTATATCTTACGCTAGATTTAATGGCTTGGTTGACACTCCATTTAATGAAATGAAATCTTTGTTACTAAGTATTACTGATAGAGCAAGTAGGCAAGGAAAAGATTTAACCTTACACAGCAATACTTTTAGAGATCCCGAATTAGGTACACTAAAAACTTTAAATGTACCAGAACAAGGCGCAGATGGTAAGAATAGAATAGGATCTTTATTTAACGTAGATCCAAATGGAGATGGAGTAGAAACTTATTTAGAAGTTTTTGCTAGAAATCAAAACATAAGTAAAGAAGAATATTTACGTAGAGTTATATCTAATCTTAATTCTAACGATGAATCTATAAGATCTATTCTTGCGTCTAAAATACAACAAAGTCTTACTGTAGGTGAGCTTCATTCTATTAAAAGTAGTCTTGGAGGTTGGTCTTATGCTAATCGAAATACACCTGCAGGAAGAGAAGCCTATAAACTTGTAAATAGAATGGACGAAAGTTTTGAACAAGAAGGTATAGAGTCTGTACAAAAAGCTAACGAAGCTTACTCTAATTGGAGAAAAACTTGGCATGATAGTTTTATTGGTAAAAAATTAGCTCAGACAGACGATGAAAAAGCAAGAATAAAAGGTTCACAAGATAACGAATCACTATTAGAAATATTCTTTCAAACTGATAACACGGAAAGTGCTGGTAAGCTTGTTCAAGACATGTTTGGAGATCTTAAAGGTTACAGAATAAACGATGAAAATGTGTTAATAAAAGATCCTGACTCTACTATAGTGTTTGATAAAGAAAGAAGCAATATAATGGATGCTATGGATTTATCTTTAGGGCAGTTGTTATGGAAGACTCAAGGAAGAGGTCTTGGAAATACTGAAAAAGCTATAGAAAAAGTTTCTAAATTAGCAGAACAGAAAGTAATTTCAGAACAAGCTGCTTCAAACGCTATGAAATATTTAAACTTAGCTGATCCGCACAGTAAAGAATGGACTTCTGTAGAATTTAAAAATGCAGAAAACAGAATAGATACGCTTATAAAAAACATAAGCAGAGAAGGGGATGTAGCTATAAACGAAAGTTTAATTGGAAAGTTAGCTGACTCTGATAATACTTCTGCAGAACTTCACGAGTTTTTAGTTCCTAAACAAAGAGCAGATACTTCTTCTCTAGCTCCAGAAATGGCTGAAGAAGCTATAGGAAAATCTATAGAAGACTTGCGTAGAATAACTACAGATGTTCGCAAAAGAATGGCTGATGAATATGGAGAGGACATCGTTAATATTCCTGAAGATGAACTTCTTAGACAATTAGATAGTCTATCTACAACTCCTGCTGCACAGTTAGTTACTTCTAGAACTGATGCAGTTATAAGAGATATAGCAGGTATTAAAGATGAAGCTGCTTTTGAACAATTAGCTTTAAGATCGAAAAGAGGTGAAAAACTATCAAGTGCAGAAAGTGCAGAATTAAAAAGAGGCACAGAAGCTTTAAAGTCTCTTAGGGATATGCTAATAGGAGATACTTTAAGAAAAGCAAGACCTCTTATTGATGAACGTGCGCCAGCTTTAAGACAGTCGCTTGGCATAGCTGATCCAGGTAAAGGGAAGTTTAATACGGGATACTTCGCTCTTAATAAAGATATTGATATAGCTGCTTTTGGAAATATGCTTGATGATCTACAACCATTTTTAAACAAAGTTAACAAATTAACAGGAAACGCTGAATTCACAGATGATTTAAATGCTTTGTTTTCAGGTCTTGTAGCAATCAAATCTAGAGTTCCAGAGATGACAGAAGGTTTTGCTAATATACCTAGAGAATTAACAATGTCAGCAGCTTTATCTAGACTGTATTCAGGTTTTAGAGGAGTTGTCAGTTGGAGATATTTAGCTTCCGAGCAACTTATACGTGAACATCAAAGAAGAAAAGGTTTAATGTTACACGCTATACTTACAGATCCAAACTTTGTAAAACAGATAAGCAGTCTGATAGAAGGTAATAGATTTACATTACAAGAAAGCAAGATCTTTGTTACAAAACTAAAAGGAATAATGGGAAGTAGAATGGCTGTTTATAATCCTGATAAATCAGAAATGGATTATGAACCAAGTGATTCTGCTATCATGCGAGGAATAAAAGCAATCCTTGTTCCTGCAGGTGCAAAGTATAGGCCTGGATATGAGGAAGATGAGATAGGTGGTGGTATGTTCGATAGAAACAGAAGAAAACAACTTAGAGAACGTGGAGAAATGGAAACTCCGTTTGAAATGGAAAAAAGAAATACTGTTCCAGATAATACGAATACTGAAGTTGATCCATTTGCAGGATCGCGTTTATAAGAAAGAATAACAAACCATGATAGGCATACTAAGCTCTCTGTTACCAGTAGCATCTACTATACTGGATCGTGTTGTACCAGATAAAAATGCTGCACAGAAGGCCAAGCTAGAGATGGAAAAGGAACTAACAAGTGCCTTCAACAAAGCTAACCTTGCACAAATAGAAACAAACAAGGTTCAAGCTGCTCATCCTAGTCTGTTTGTTGCAGGAGCCAGACCAGCAATCATGTGGATATGTGCCTTTGGTTTAGGTTGGCAGTTTGTGTTTCAACCTATAGCTGTGTGGGGAATGGCTGTGTCAGGTGTAGATGTAGTATTACCTATCATTGAAACAGAAGGTCTTATGACTCTTACGATGTCTTTGTTAGGATTAGGTGGAATGCGTAGTTTTGAGAAATCTAAAGGTATTCAGCGTAATAATATGAAGAAGGCTAAATGATGGGAAAGTACAAAAGCAAAGGAAAGCCATACGCTAATATTGAATTAAAAGGCGGTGGTGGCGGTACTAAAAAAAAGTTTGGTGGTTCTGCAACATTACAAGCTAAAAAAGATAAAGCTAAAATTAAATTAAGTTTAGGTGGAGGTTTTAGTAAAAATAGACCTATAGAAGGAATTGATATTAAAGAAGGTGGTTTAAGTAAAGGATTAGATTTAACTGTACCTATTGGACCAACAGATTTTAGTATAGGTGCGTCTGAGTCAAGAGAAAAGTTTCAGGCTAAAACTCCTTATGGTAGGTTTAAAAATAAATCAAAACCAGTTAGAAATTTTAGAACAGGAGTATCTGTACCTCTTGGAACAGGAAGATTAGGTTTAACAGGAGATGTAACACCAAGAGGGCCAAACCGTAAAAGAAAGATTGCAGGAAGACTAAGTTTTACGTCTAATTTTAACAAAGGTGGTAAAGTCAGTAAGAAAAACAAGAAAAAATGAAGTCTTGAGAGAAAAACGTCCCTGTATTTGACGTTACAGAGCAAGTAACACTGTCTTATAACCCAACATACCTCAGAACACTGAGATCCTCTGTAACACTCTTAAAACACTATATACAGGATTTAGCCTATTTTAGACCTATCAGAGCAGCTTACTTATAGTTTCTCTGTAATCTCTTGTTACATTCTCTAAACGTTTTATAAACCCGAAAAGAAGCTCTGTATTCTCATAAGAAGGAAACTTCGAATCCATTGTTTTCTTAAACTCATTGGCGGTAATGTGGCTGTAAACCAGTTCAACATTACCGTCTTTTTTTAGTTCTACGCCTACGTTAGATAATTTTATTGATTGTTTCTTGTCACTCATATATCTACTACTTCACAAACTCCTGCACTAC
>Ga0209337_1002817_pt1 | contig 12393 bp, 17 predicted proteins | sample LinPmetageLP53_FD_184044 | JGI IMG/M metagenome (GOLD analysis project Ga0209337, IMG submission 184044) | Marine viral communities from the Pacific Ocean - LP-53 (SPAdes) (version 2) | ecosystem: Environmental > Aquatic > Marine > Oceanic | place: Pacific Ocean | collected 2010-02-08 | reverse complement strand
CCTGACTATTAATAAATTCTCTACTCATATTGGAAATCATTTTGTGTGAAAAATCATAACCAAATACTGCACAATCATAATGGTCTTTAAAATTATCTAATGGTAAAGGAACTGGTTGGCATTTATTGCCCTCTATTGCAGAGCAAATAAACATGACTAAAATAAAATCCATTAATCTTCTTTCTTTTTAATTTTGTGTATTTGATCTTCTAAATTTGTAATTTTTTTATTAGCATCATCTAAGTCTTGTGCTGAGTGTTCTAATTTTTGCAAACATCTTTTATTAGCACTATCTTTAGATTTACCAGCATCTTGTAGCTCAGCTACTTCTTGCTTTAGAATACGAACTTGTTCTTTATATTCGTTAATCAGTTCTAGGTTTTCTGACATCAATTATTTTTTGTTGTTCCTAAAAACTTGAGTTCCCTTAATTCCAAAAATACTAGCTACGACAAGAATCCATAAATTTGTAAACCAGCTAGGAAGTGCTGCAAAATGTTCAAAGAAAATATTTACTTTGTCCATAGCTTGTGGATCATCTGACCATACTGCCCAAGCCAAAATTATTATTGGGAAACTTAAAATCAAAAGACAGAACTCATCCTTGTAATCATTCTGTCTAGCTTCTAATAACTTACCTTGATATTCTGTTTCACCCTTAGCCATCTTGGATGCTGCCATGTGCTGAGCATCTGCCATAGCCATTTTAGTTTCTTGTTTCTTTTTATAAATATGAGTACCAGCATTTAAAGCTAGTTTGATTGCACTAAACCACATAATGTTCTCCTATAATTTTGCTGATTGCATTTTTTTAGAAAGTTTATTTGCTCTGTTAGGTGTTTGCTTAGCCCATAAAGAGTCTAGCATTTGGAAACTAGCTTCTCCATAATCTTCATTATCAAGAGCTTTCCACATATTCTTAAACTTAGAAACTCCACCCTCACCAATTTGATACACCATATTAATTATAACTTCTTTAGCTGTATTGTTTATTGGTCTGTCAGCTATCAATCTTTCTGCTGCATCTAATGTTCTTTGAAAGTCTTTTTCAAAAACTACTTCACCCTCATCTTTTGTGTATTCTACATCATGTTCATAATCATCTTCTGGTGTTACTTTATGACCATAGAATATAGTATCAAAACCCTCTGAACATTTATAAATCTTATTTACATAACCCTCACAGGCTTTTATTTCGTCTTTTACTTCTTCGTACATTTACACTTTCCACAAGTACATAATTCTTGATCGTCAAAATGTAAGTGCAAATCATCTTTACAATGACACCCACATTTACAATTTTTACATACTTTTTTTTTTCGTTTTTTTTTCTTTAGTTCTTGCCCAACATCAAAAGTTAAAACATCTTCTACTTTTTTTGTCATGTCATCTAACCAACCAAAAAATTTATAAATTAATCCATCTATCATTCTAAAATCAGTTTCTTAATTGATTGTGAGCCATCAATATTGGTTTCAAGTTCTGCTTTAGATTTGATACATCTGTACTCAATATTTGAAGATACAGTTCTATTGGCAACCCTCTTACCTTTAAGGCATGAGCTTAAATCTGGTTGTAATCTTGCTTCTTTAATTTCGTTATTGACTAGCATTAATAAAGCTATGACCATTTGCTCCATTAATGATCTCCATTTAATTTTTTTTGTAACATATCCACTTGTTCTTTAATGTGATCTATGTTGACTTTATTATATCTTGATGCGTTTATTTCTTTTTCAATAGATTCAATCTGACCTGATAGATGTTCTATTAACATATACATCTCAAGATTTTTTGGTTCTTGTTCTGCTTTTTTTAATAGATCAGCTTGGAATAATGTATCTGCTGTTTCTAATCTATTGAGTCTTTCAACAATACCAAAGTATGCCCATACTGAAATTGCTACTGCAAATATTGTTAAACCTAAAGTTTTAAAATCTGTTGTTATTTTTGTTTGTTCTGTAATCATTCTGGTACTGGTAATTTAAAATCTTTAGGTGGCATTAGAATTTTATCACCCATTAATTTTACATCAGGGTTTTTTTTTTTATAATCATCTTTAATTGAATCCCAATAGCTGCCAGAATTTTCTGGTCTATTATCAATACTTGTTGGACTAACACCTCTACATTTAGAAACTAATAATTTAAAATTAGGATTGTGTGCTAAACTAGGATTACTATTAACCCTACCACACATTTTCATTAGCTCTAATTGTTGTTTGATTGCCACATTTTCTTTGGTGGTCTTGCAGTCTGTACCTAAATATTTTCTGTAAGTAAAACTAAGTCTATAATTATCATCGTCATTACGATAATTATTGTTGTCATTGTAATGATTGTATTTACCATTTCTATCTTCGGCTTCTACTCTAGTTTCAAATTCTCCACACCTTACACCATACTCATTAAGATATTCGTTTCTAGGATATGCTGGTTCTATAAATGTTAATAAGAACATTAGGATAATTAACAAGCCTGTAAAATAGTAGTTCATCTTGGCAATCTCCATTGTTCATAAATCCTTTATCTGTTTAAATCTTTAATATCGTATGAGTGTTCTCTTACTTGGTCTGCAAGAGTTCTGTATAAATTTTCTGCCATCTGCCATGTAGCTTCTGCTGATGATAGTCTTGTATTCATTTCTGTAATTTTATCTTCGGCAACTTTTAAATCTCTTTTAAGATTAACAATTTGTACTTCTGATTGATTGATTGTTGTTGTTAAATTTAAAACATACTTAACAGAAGTAAAACCCCCTACTACTATTGAAGCAACTACTGGTATAAATATAAAATTCTTTTTGAATAATTCTGCAAAGTTCATAATTAATTTCCATGATCTACCATCAGTAGTTCAATACCCATTTGTTTTTGTAATTTTGTTTTTGATCTGCCAATTCTTTGAATTGTGCCATCTTTATTTCTTTTAGTTCTATAGGTGTTGGTCTTAACATCTATAAGTCTTATAGTTTGTCCATCATGGCTAACTGCTACCAGGTCAAATGGACATTGTGGATCACAAGATTTACTTATGTGCCAACCAGCTTTAGTTAAATTAACTATTTCCTGGTACTCTCCAATTGTGCCTTTGATATGTGTGTTTAACTTAGTAGGTTTGCCACCAGGCTTAATAGACTGCTTAGACTTATGGTTAGAATTACCCATGCAATTTTTTTAATATTTTTAATCTCTAAGTCCAAATGGTGTAAGTGATTGTTTGTAATTGTTTCTAACTTTTGATTTATAAGTTTTGTTTCACCTTGTAATTTTATTATATCTATTGAGTTTTTTTGAGATTGAGTAGCCATTAATTCATAACCTCATCAACCAATTCACCAGTAGGTTCAATTCCAAAAGTTACTGCTCTTAGATAAGCAACTACTCTATTTTTATCTTTCCAGTTTGCAGCAAGATTTAATAATTCTTCAATACCATTTTCACTAACCATAGCTTCTGCTAATTCATCTGATGTTTTAGTAAAGTTTCTTTTTGCCATCCATTCACCAGCAGCAGTAAGAAAAGAAAATGGAAATTTAGTAGCATCTTTAACTAAACTTTTTTCAGCAGATTCTTTGTAAAGTAAATTAGCAGCAGTTGATGATCCAGCTTTTCCAGATTTACCAGTAGCTTTTAAAACATTTGCAAATTGAACAACTGAGTTTTCTATATCGCTATATTTAACTTTACGATCTTTAGTTTTTGCTAACTGATATAACATTTCTGTGAAGTTACTTTTTGTAGCTTCATTTTTCATAATAGATTTATAAAAAGTAACACCAGCACTAGCACCATCATTAGCTGCATCGGCAGCAGCTCTTGTAAATCTTTGATTAAAATAAGTTGAAACTATATTCTGCCAGGCATTAGGTACACCACTTTTGTTTACAGCTCTTGCCATTTTTTTAATATTAGCTGGAGAAACTTCATCAGATCCTAAAAACTTAAACATTTTACCAACTGTTTCTGGTTTGTCAGCAAACTTAGCTGATCCTAAATCATCAAATAATTTAGTTAATGATCCTGTTGTAATTGGTTCTTCATAAGCTTTAGAAAATTTAGCATATTTAGCTTGAGCTTTACCCCATTCAGTATTTGATTTTAAAACATTTCTAACTGACTCAGTTAGATCCTGATATAATTTTCTATCTAAAACTGTACCACCTTGAAAATTACCTTGATTTTTAATTTGTCTAAATTCCATGTAAATGTTTTGCAACACTTGGCCATTACCATTAGATTTTTCTATTCTTTTAATTCTGTCTTGAACAATCTTAATTAATTCTGGAGATCCTGTTTCGGCTAACTTTGTAAATTCAGATTTTAAATTTGCAATTTCTTTTGATGAATATTCAAAATTTTTAATTTTATCACCACCAGACATCTTCCATAATTTTGTTCTTTGGTCATTTAAAATTACAGCTGCTTTTTTAAGTTGTTCGTAAGTTTGTGTATTATCTAAAGATTTATTTTTAGATATAATACCCATCTCCTTACCCCAGTTATTAACAAATGTTTTTATTTCAGTAGGTCTATTTTTCCAAAATTTATCTACAACACCATTACCAATAATTGATGATTCAATTGTACCATCCATTTTTTTAACAGATGCTTCGCCACTTGCTTCTGATGTCTTTAATATTAAACCTCTGTCTTTTGCATATTTTTGAACTTTTGCAGTTTCATCAATATTACTTGGTACTATATGTTTTGCTAATACAGATGTATTACCTCTACTTAACGCAAACACATCAGCAGCTAAATTTACACCAACACCAACACCAGTTCCAATGCCCTCACTACCAGTTAAATTTTCTGTTCCTTGTGCAACTGCACCACTAGCAGCACCAGTAGCCATAAATGTTTTTGCAGCTTTTGCACCCTTAGCAAATAATCCACCAGGAGCAGCAAACTCTGCTGCTTTTCTAACATACTCACCAACATCAGTTTTGGTATCATAAGTTAAAAAGTTTTCTCTTAAATATTTTCCTGGTCTTATTTTATTAGCTTCATCATTTATTTTTTGTGAATATTCAGACTCCATATTTTTAATATCATCTTCACTAAAACCTACTGCCATAGCAGCCTTTTCAAATAAAAATCCACCAGCATTATCTAAAACATCAACAAGCATAAAAGGTAAATCAACTACATAAGATAAACCCTCAGCAGCTCCTACAGCAGCAGAAGCTCCTAAATCAACAGCAGTATCAACTGCACCAAGCTCTGACATGGTAACATTATTTTCTGAATTATTTGTTTGTGCTAATTGATTAGAGTTTTCTTTATTACTTTTTTGTTGATTAAGAATTTCTTCATCTAAATTTTTATAAAAATCTTCTAATTTTGCCATAGTTTATTTCCTATTAGTTTTTTTGATCTTCTAAATATTCTGTTAATATAGATTCCCAATCAATTCCTTTAAAAGTATAATCCATAAATCTTTTAGTTCTATCTGTATCCCACATTTTATCTTTTCTATAAGATGTAAATAATTCTGAAATAAACTCACCAGATGGTTTAACTTTAGTTTTTAAGTATTCACCAAATTCTTTTGAATAAACTCTATCACCATCTGCATTAGTTGTGTAAAGTTCTGCACCTTTAGTTTTTTGAAACTCTCTTGCATTTTCAATAACTTGTTTTTGAATCATCATCTGATTTTTTAACTTAGCTTGATATGTAGTTGGAGTATCTCTTTCACTTGGAATAGAGTCTTGTAACCAACTCATTTCTTTTTCACCAGCAGCTACACCAGTAATTTCTTTTCTGTATTGGTTAAAGTATTGTAAGTTAGTTTGTTGCCACTCACTATAATTTCCTAAATATGCAGCTTCGTCTGCGTCTAACTGTAAACCAGCTAAATCTTTTGCTTTTAAAACTTTATATTTAGCTTTACCCTGAACAGTCAAAAACTCAGGCTGAAATTGTATTTCCTGTAAAACAAGATTGTCTTGTAATTGAGTTCCTGATAATAATTTTTTCTCAATATCTCCAGTTGTCTTTTTAGAAAGTGTAGTCAAATCACTTGTATTTTTTCCAGAAATAGATTGTGATATTTTATTGTAACCACCTTTAGTTAAATCTGTTGCTCTTTTTAAGCCATCGGATGTATTTGTATTTATAGTTTGTCTGTCTTTTCCATCTGCTGATAAAAAAGTTTCAAACTTAGCAGATTTATCTTTAGCAAATACATTTTTGTCTAACCATTGTTTTGGTGCAATTAAGAAAGCATTTTTTTGATCTGCTGGTACTTGGTCTGCGTACTCTTTAATTAATCTTTGTTTCTCATCTTCATCTTCTTGTTTTCTAAACATAGCTGCTGTTTGCATACCTTGTAATAGGCTTGGCAAAGCTTTGTCTGGAGATCCACCTGATAGTCCAGCAGTTAATAATCCTATGCCACCTAAAACTTCTGGTGAGTATAGTAAGCCTTTGTATTTAGATTCTGCCATTAGATTAATCCTTGTTCGTTTAAGTAGTTATAGAAAACATTAGTGTTATTCATTTTTCTTGCGTAAGTATCATTATAAGTATTTTCAAAACCATATTGTTGATTGGGTGGAGTCATATTTAAAGTGTTAGCCATCTTAGTTTTAGCTGTGTTGTATGTGTTTAAATAATTTTCTGAAATACCAAGATTAGTATTATTAAGATTTGCAAAATAATTATTAACCATAGATTCTTGAGGTTTTGTGTTACCAATTAAATAAGGTAAATCATTTTGTGCTTGTTTATACAAACCATCTGCTTCACTTTCAGTAATATTAGTATTAACAGTTCCATCAGAATTAAATATTCTTCCAAGCCAACCACCTTGATCTAATGGTTGTCCACTACCCATTCCATCAGCAGTATAGCCACCATAATATCCTGTGCCATAATCAGTTGTAAAATTTTCTTTTAAAGTTCTACCAGCAGCAACTAAAAATCTTAATGTAGGTGAAAATTTTAATACTGGATTTGTAATAACAGAATCTTTCCAATGTTCACCAAAAGTTAAATTTGTAGTTCCCTCATTACCTTTATAAAAAGAATAATTTTCACCCTCTGTACCTTTTAGTTTATTCATTTCTAATTGGTAAGTATCTTGAGCTTCTTTAGTCCAATCATTGTAATCTGATTGGTTTATGTCTGTTTTATTAAGTTTATTAATAGCTTTTTGTGTTGCTTTATAATGGTCAATGTCTGGTGCTAAGTATTCATCTTCGGCATCTACATTTCCCATATCAATTCCAGCATTATCATAAGTTGTTGGTGTTTGTTGAGATACTACAAATCCAGCATCTGAGCCTGTATAATTATTATTGTTGTCACCACTAGAATAACCACTTCCACCACCAGCACCACTTGTAGATGAAGTTCTTCCAGATCGGTTTGATGAAGAATCATAACTTGAAGTGTAATTATCTTGAGGTGGATATGCAAAGATACCAGATTCAGTTGGTGTTTTTTTACCACCAGCATCTACCAACATATCTCTTTCGCCTGGAGTTATGTAAGCAAGAAAATGATTTTCTGGTGCTTCTTCATTTAGAAGTCCAGCATATTGTTTTAGGTTGTTCATAGATTATAAAATTATTGAAATAACAAATAGTACACCAAGAATAATAATGTATTTAGATGTATTGTTATCTATATCTGTTTTTAAATCGTAAATTAATTTATTTATTTTATTCATTTAATTATAAAATTATTGCAATAATTAAAATAACAACAGTAACTGCTATTGCTTTCTTATGTTCTTTCACAAAATGTGGAATGTGTTCTTGTATTTTCATTATAATAATCCCCCTAAGAATCCTAGACCACCACCTATTAATGCACCAGTAGTACCAAATTTAGATCCAATTAAAGCTCCACCCATCGCAGTTGTTACTGGATTAGCAGATGTTTGTGTATTGCCTGTTTGAACAGGTAGCCCAGTTGCAATAGGATTAATGATACTATTGTATTGTTGTAGTGCAGCAAAAGGAGCCATGTTTTGTTGTCTTTGAATATTTTCTAATTGTGAACCAACTTGAGTAAGTCCTGGTACAGCACCAGCTATTCCTAATTGTCTTGATCTTTCTTTATCGTATTGGTCAAAAGCATAAGGTAAAGCAGCATCTGTAATTCCAGCTAAAATTTGTTGTTGGTTCATCGCACTACCAGGAGTACGACCAGCAGCACTAAACTCTGAGTTTACCGATGTTGCAATATCGTTAGCAGCACCTTGTAACATTGGAGATAAAAAAGGATTTAAATACTTGCCTGATAAAGTGTCAGCTAATTGAGTGTTAGCAGCATTTGCCATAACTTCTTGGTTTGCTAATCCAGCTGTTGTTTGTGAACTTGGAGCCACATATCCAGCTGCACTTACACCTTGATTATATAAATTACCAGCTTCTGATATAATTTGATTTAGAGCTGGTTGTGCTGGTGCATAAGGATCTACCCTTTGTTGTTGCACATTTCCACCACCACTTGATCCACCACCGAATGACATTAGTTATTCTCCTTTTCAGTTTGCGTTATAGATTTTTCTAAAACTACATGAGTTTGATTGTATTGAAATTGTTTCATAATTCTTGTCCAGCCTTTTCTTGCTATTAGTTCCATGTTTGTGCAATTATTTTTTAGAGCAAAATCTTCAAGCACAGATATTAGATGTTGCCATTGTTGTCTTTGTCTGCCTGTAACTATAAAAATATTACAAGATTTTTTTAATTTTCTTTCAACTATTTCAGTAACTACAACACCAAAGTATTTCTCTATTGTTGTTGGTTTTGATTTATCCCAAATAACCCATAGCTGCATTTTTTTTTCTTTAACTGTATTGTAAACAAATTTTGCATCTGTGTGATTACCAGAAAATGATAAAGCTTCACTTATGTCTTTTTTTACTAAAGACCAAACATCATCTAAATTAGACGATGGGATATTAACAATGTTCATTAAGTTATGTTTAAGTAACTTATTCCTATATTAACATTATCGTTGGTACTAACAGTTGCTTTTAAAATATCAGAAGATTCTAATATTAAAGGCATCGTTAAAATTTCAACCGATGAGTCTGCTGTAAGTGATTGTGTATTTAATATTGTAGCTTCAACACTATTAGAACTATCTAATACATTTAAAGATATTGTTGGTGTGTTACCTGTATTATTTGTAACTCTTATAGATTTAATTATAATTGTATCTTTAGCAGCAGCAGTCAAAATAGATGTTTTTGTCTGTGTTGATAAATTGACACCTAAAAATTTATATGAGTTAGCCATGACTATCTAGCTGTACATGGTACATTGTTTGAACCTACTAGAGGTGCGTCTGCAAATGCCATATAAATGTATGAACTACCAGAACCATTCCAAGCATCGGAAGTTGTTTTAATTTTTATACCATTAGATAAAAAATCTGCTCTATCTGTTCCTGTATTTTCTGCATTACTATCACTTGGTGTTAATGTATTGCTTAAAGCATTAAAAGTATTTCTTTTATTATCAATTAAAACCCAAGGATCACCTGAAGCACTTGTTCGTTTAGCCATAAAAAAAGCTGGTTTAAATCCTGTGTAAATAAATGTTCCATCAGCATTTCCATTACCAATATAAGAACCAAACTTGCTATAACCAGTTTTTTCTGCAAAGCAGTAGGCGATATAAGGAATATTTACATTATTAACTGTATCATTATTACCTAAAGTAAATACTTGATTAGTTGGTGCTACACCATTCCATCTACTTGTGTTTGATGCTTGTGCACTAGTATCATTTAAAACTAAATGATACGAAGCACTTGTTAAATCTTTATGATAAACTTGCCAAGATTCAGCGTCATTTAAATTTTTAACCATAAACATAGCAGGAACTGCACCTAATCCATGACCAACTGTTGCACCACTTGTTTGATTACCAGTATATTTTACAATACTAAACCCTGCTGTCGTATTTGCAGATGTGTAAGTTGTATTTATTGTTCCTACTGTATTTGATGAACCTTGACCATTTGCTTTCCAGTTCCATGATGCCATTGAACCACTAGAATAATTAACTTCTCCTGCACCACCTACAGAAAAACCATTAGTATCAAAAGAAGTAACACTATTAGTCCATGTAAATTCAGCTTGACTTTCATTAGGTTTTACACCTTTTGTTGCACCTCTTACAGCATCAAATAAAACATGATTTCTAACTGCATTTCTTTGTTTTGTCCAAACCATATCAGGTTGAAAACCAACTCCAGTTATAGATTGTGTTCCACCATTACCTGTATAAAGTTTAGTATTAAAATAATCTGTAGATTTATTAATTGTTGTGTATGCCATGATTAAAATATCTCCTTGTAATTAATTTCTTTGCATGAGTGTAACGAATGTAAAGCCATTATAAATTTAATCCTTTTGTTGATAAAGCAGTATAGCCTGTTGGTACATCATATTCGAATATTCCTATACCACTTGCGTTACTTCCTGCAGAAGTTATAGCTGTTGTTCCGAAGTAGCCATTGCCGAAGTTAATCTTAAAATCATTACCTGCTGAATTTATTCCACCACTAAAAGCAGGAAACCAAAAACCACTATCTTGTGTACTTGCAGAAACTATTGAAATTCCAGTTGAACCTGGCCCACTACCTGTTTCCCAAGAACCATTTGCTCCAAACCATATTTGATTAGTGTCTGCATCAACAGCAATCATACCAATATACCCATAACCAGAGCTAGTATAACCAGTGCCTAAAATTCCATTTCCATAAACAGTTCCATTATTATAAAGACCATAACCTCTACCACTTCCAGAATTATTATAATATTCATCATCAGATGCGTCTGCTACAGCAGAAGTTATTCCATAAGATTGATTACCTGCACTCCAATTATTACTTCTTACTTCCCAATACCATTTTCCAGAATTAAATCCTAATGTACCAGTATTAAATGCCCAGCCATTATTAAAAGCTATTTTAGTGTTACCTTCAGATAAAGTTGTATTTTGGTAAAAACTATCTAAAGCATTTACAGTACAAAAAACATTGCTTGGATTATCTTCTGTTTTTGTAAGTGTACCACCACCAACTGTAAAGTTATTAGAGTTAGTTGAACTGTCTGTTACTGAATTACCATCTTTTAAAATAAAGAAACCATTGTTTCCATAAGTAACACTAGGAGAAGTATTTATTTTCCATTCCCCAGTTGTGCTATCTGTTGAACCAAATGCTGAAGCAGTATAAGCTGTGCCATCTATGAAGTGAACATGAGACATTGAGCCATTAAGTTGATTTTGTACTGCTGATATAAACCTAGCACCTACTATTGAAGTTGTACCTTTATTCCAATATATGTCAGAGTTTTGAGATGGGTATGCAGATGTTGAAAATGAAGTTTCTTGTACTCCATTGATATAAATTTTAAATCTATTTGCTTCAGTTCCTTGTGTAGTATCCCAAGCAACAACTATATTATACCAAGCATTATAATCTCTAATTACTCTATTAGTAATAAAATATACAGATTGAGAACCACCTATAGCACCATAAACACGAAGTGTTTCATTAAGGTATAAAGCAATACGATTATTACTATCTGTATGTCCACTAAAAATTGCAAAATTTGAATCACTAGCTTTTATCCAAGCAGAAAAAGTACCTTTTTTATCACTAGTTCCTGTTGATTGTGTTCTTGATAAATATGTATTAGCCATTAGTTAAATTGTCCTCCACCTGTTGCACCGAAGCTAGATGTTAGACTAAAATTTCTATCTACTGTCTGAGCTTCAGCATCTGTTATTCTTAATGTAAAATTATATGTTGTGGCAGCAGTTGATGTTCCACCAAAATCAGTTGTAGATATTACACCATTTGTAGCCAAACTGCAATTAGCACCTGATGAAGCAGTTAAAACATTTCCACCAGATGTAACTTCACTAAATGTAATAGCACTATCTGATGATCCTACAACTGTAAATACTGTACCAGAAAAATTACCTACAACTGAACCTAATGATCCTGCTCCTGTTGTAAATGATGGTGCAGTAGAAGCTGTTAAAATATTGTTTGTTGATCTTCCAGCATTACCATCTGGATTTTCTATTCTAACATAATAATTACCTGATGCTAAAGTTACATTAACTGAAAGTGTTGTAGCATTGGTAAATGAAACTGTATTAGAATTTGTAATAGCACCAGTAGAACCATTAATAAATTGTACTTGTGGTATTGAAACAAAGTTTGTTCCTGTAATATTTATTGTTGTAGCAGTAGCTGGAGCAATTGTTTGAGATACATTAGCAACTGTTGGTTTAGTTTCTGCTGCTGTAATCCAAGATAATTGATTTGTGCTTGAACCATTACTAGCAAGAACTTGATTTGCTGATCCTACTGATGTTGGTAAAATTAAAGTATAACTTTGTCCAGCAG
>Ga0209337_1002816_pt1 | contig 12393 bp, 2 predicted proteins | sample LinPmetageLP53_FD_184044 | JGI IMG/M metagenome (GOLD analysis project Ga0209337, IMG submission 184044) | Marine viral communities from the Pacific Ocean - LP-53 (SPAdes) (version 2) | ecosystem: Environmental > Aquatic > Marine > Oceanic | place: Pacific Ocean | collected 2010-02-08 | reverse complement strand
CAACAAGCTCAAATAGCTAGAATGAGTGAAAAAGTAAGAGTTCAAAATGCAGAAACAGCAGCATTGGCCGCTCAATTTGAAGCTACAGAAAGAAGAGAAGATATAGAGCTTGATAGAATGCAAGGTGAATATGATAATATGGTAGCTCAACAGAATCAATATAAATCTGACGCTTCTGCTGCTTTCACAGGAGCTCTTGGTGGATTTACTAGTTCTTATATATCAGGACAAGCCGGTGGAATGGACATGGGATTTTTAGGAGATTATAGTTAAAATATATATTAATGGGAACATATAGACAGCCATCGGCAAATATAGATAAAACACATACAGTAGTAAATGCTGAGTTAGATAAAGCCAGAAAAGAAATGGGCGATAGGATGGCGGTTATTGCTAAAAACAAAAAAGCCGCTAAATTAGCTGCTTTAAAAAACTTACAAAAAAACGAAAAAAAGAAGGTTCAAAATCAAAACATATACGAAGACGATTTAAACAAAATATCTGCTGATTTTGACCAGGTTAACAATCAATCAAATAAAGGCACGGACAAAGCTATAGTAGAAAGTCAAGAAGGTGTTAGTAATAAGGTATTTGAAGAAGGAGTAAAAGACGAAGATGCTGTATTAAAAGGAGTTAAGAAAGCTGATAAAGCTCAAGGTAAAACTAGTACAGACGCAGAACAGGAAGCAAGAGCTAAAGAAATTGTTAGTAAAAAAAGTAAGGTAAATCCGTTCGCTATTAGAGCAGCTATTGTTGAGCAACAAACAGGTTTAAAAGGTAAAGATCAAAAACAAGAGAATATTGATAAGTCAGAAGTAAAGGATAAAGTAAGAAATAAAGTTTTTAAAACTAATACTGATAAAACTGATTTACCAAAAATAAACCAAACAAATCAATCTCAATATAACAAGAATATTGTTAGATCAGGTAGTTTATCTACACCTATAGGACACTCTACTTCAGGTGTAGACCTAAAAGCTATAAGTACTGCTAACGAAGTTTATTCTTTAACTGACCAAGCTACAGACTTGGTTAATGCATGTCTTAAAGACATGAGAGACATAGGTATAACGCAAGGTCCTAATAGTGCGTCGTATAAAGAAGCTAAAAGAACTGCTGAAAACATTGTTAAAAACTTCAATGTTATGAATGCGTTTTTAAATAAAACTATAGGTACTAATTACAAACAAAGCTATAACCAAGGTAAAAGAAAGCTACCAAACAAGACTAACGCTTTTTTATACGATATAGATGAGGATTTAGAAAACACGTGGGATGTAAGAGCTTCTTTAACAGACAATGTAAATCTACCTAATAACAATGATAATAGATGGAGTTTGCATGCTAATGGTGAAAATTACATTTTAACTTATCAAGATGAAACTATAACAGATTCCGATCAAATAAACACTTTAAGCTTTACTGTAGAAGAACTAGATGATTACATACAAGGCAAAGGTAGAGGTAAAGGATTTTTACAAACCTTAGATGGTGATGCTACAAACGACGCTATGGACTTTATTTATAAAGGTGGTGGAGCTAATATGAATGCAGGTGCTCAATATAAAACCTTAGTTGAAACAATAAAAAAGTACAAAGAAGGAGAGGAAGTTGGCGGTAACACGGTTACAAAAACTGATGTTATAAAATCTTATGTAGCAGCTAATGAATACATGAAAGAACAAATCAATGAATTTGTAGATGGAAATACTTTTGCTCAACTAGGAGACATTAAAGTACAAAGTGTATATCAAATGATACCAGGTTTTGAAGATATAGACGGAGGAAAAGTATATAAAAACACTGAAGACCAAAAAACAGCTGTAAAAGAATACTTATTAGATTATTTTAAAACAAAATATCCTGAAGGTAATGCAGATCAAATGATAAAGTCTAGTAATGTTAAAATTACTAAAACAGAAATTGAAGAAGAAAAAAAGAGTAGAAAAGCAAACGTTTCTGCTGTGAGAGCCGAGGATATTATAAACGGTGATGGAATAGCATTAACAGGTGGTATTGCTTTCAAAAACAAAGTAAGAAATATTTTAGGTTTAGCTGACACTGCTACTGGTTTTAATCTAAAAGATATAGCAAAAAATACAACGGCGTTAACTAGTTCTAGTGATGGATTAACTAATTTAGCAACTATTCTTAATACTATAGACGCAGGCGCCGAGAGTAACAAGGGTGATGTTTATGTAGGAAAGTTTGCTTCGGGTGCAGATGTATTAAAACTAAATCCCAATGCTAAAACACCAAACGGTGATGCTGTTGTAGCAGGTGGACTTTACCTTTATGAGAAAGATGGTCAAGATAATATAAATGTAGTGCCTCGTCCTGGTGTATCTGAAGGGACTAAAAAAGACAGGTTTAACGAAATACAAAGATTAATACTACTAAAATCAAAAGTAAATGCTGATGGTGTAAAAAACATAATTAGTGGTGATACTAGTATAGGAGAGGAAATTGTTTTAGACATTGACAGTAAGTTAGACTTGAAAAATCCTGAAACAGCAAGACAATATTTTTATAATAGAAGAAATCAAACAGCATGACAATACAAGACTACGCAGATCAATTAATTAAAGAAGGAAAAAGCGAAGAAGAGTTTTTAGACTTGATTGATAAGTACAACCCCAATGAAAACGTTGTTGAGGAGAAAGTTGAAGAACAAGTTAGTACTGAAGTAAAACCTGAAGACGAAAAAAAGGATTTATCCTCTGCAAACATAATGGATGCTGCTGTAGAGGAAGATCAATTGGCATCCAACTCGGAAGACTCTTCATTGGAATTAAATGGTGAAGACCCTAAAAAAGTAGTAAAATTAAAACTACCAGGTGACGAAAAAGAAGTAGAATACGACATACTAAACACTTACAATCCTCCTATAAATGAAATAGTAATAGGAGAAAATGGTGAACCTGTAGAAAATCAACAACAGCTATACATAAATAAAAATATAAAATCATTATTACATAATGTATCCAAAGAGGAGAAAGATCAATTTATAGAAAATGGAGGAGATTTAGCTTTACAAAATATTATAGAGTTAGATAAAGACAATGTAGAACTAGACGAGCAATTAAGTTTAGTTTCTAAAAAATATGTTCCTGGAGCTGTATATGATAAAGCTACTGGCATGTATAATCTTGATACTGTAAAATCTAAACAAGTAAATGGTAAGTATTATATAAATGAATACGTAAATAAAAAAGGGGAAATAGTTAAAGGTAATCCTTATGTTATAAATAAAGATGATTTTGCTGTAGATACTAGTGAAAACTTATTTAAATCAGCTTTTGAAGGTAAAGAACTAATAAGACAGTTTGAAGTAGTTGCTCCAAAAAATGTTTTAGTTGGTCAAACTGACATAACGAGCGACCAAATAATTGATGGCTTAGATGAAATATCTACACTTGAAAAAGAAGTTGTAAAATTAGAAAAAGAAAATGCTGATCCTGAAAAAATAGCTAGTTTAAAAAATAATATTAAAAGACTAAAAAGTAATAATCAATCATTAGTAACTCAATGGCGAAATAGTGTTGGTTTAGAAGAAGTTATTTCATCATTAAGTGGAGACGTAACTCCATCTACTTTAAAAAATTTAGTTAATAGTGCTCTTCCTGTATATAGAGCTAGAACAACTAATAGAAAAGATGGTTTTGAAATAGCAACAAAATTTAATGATGCTTTAAGTGGTTATAATATTGCATTTCAACCAATGGATATGGGATCTTTAACTAGCGATTTTACTAATGTATCGTTTTTCATAAACCCAACTATGGGTACTGATGAAAAATCTGGACTAGTAGACATAAATAAAACATGGTATGACAACATAGCTGGTAGAGAGGTTAATGATTTTTTTAAAAAAATAGGATATACTGGCACTTATTTAGACATGGCAAAAGAAGCTGGTAAAGTAGATGATGATGGAGTAATTGACAAAGACTGGGCTTTACAAACTTTAAAACAAGAAAAGCTTTTTGGAATATATGATCATGATGGACCAGGTACTTTAAGGCAATTAGTTGATACTGAAGATGCTGGTTTTTATATACCTGAATGGTGGGAAAATAGCGAGAAAGATTTAAAACAACAGATATATAACTTTAAAGATGAAATATCTGATGCAATGATAACTAATTTTGGAGAGTTTGAAGGTAAAAGCAATAGCTATGACATGTCTAGACCTGCTTACGATCCTTTTAGATTAGACAATATTAGTTTATATAGATCTGACGATGCTGTAAGTGGTGTTTCAACTTTTACTAAAAAAGTTATTAGTGAAGTTGAAAAGGCTTCTAAAGCGTATAAGAAAGTAGCACCTAAAATAAAAAATCAAATTGATATAATTGATAATACCTCTGAAGCTATTGAAAAAAATGCACAAGATTTTAAAATAGAATTAGAAGATAATAAAAAGAATTTAAATCAATTAAAAATAGAACTTAAAGATAATGCAGGACTTTTTGAATCAAATTACAAAGAATATAAATTAAAAGCTAACGCTGTAGAAGAAGATATTCAGGTTCTAAAAAAAGAATATCAAGGCAAGATTGACAAAGAAGTTAATCCAGTAAAACAAGAAGAATTAATTAAAGAGTTCAACAACAAACAGCAAGAGATTATAGATCTGTTTAGACCTGTAGAACAAGATTATAACGAAAAACAAAAAGAAGTACAACAATTAGATGAATATTTAGTCAATGAATATAATGAAACAGCTTCAATTGTCAAAGATTTTGTAGAAAACGACGAACTTGTTAGATATGATAAAGACTTTGTTAAAGACAAGAATAAAGCCGTAGAGAAACTAAATAAATTAAAGCCAGATGCTATAGCAGCTCTTAATCAATTGACTTTTTTAAGTGACTATGGAAAGGATTTAAAAACTAAAGTAGATCTTAAAATACTTAATATACAAAAAGTATTAGAAGAAAGCGAAGGTCAAGGAAGTGCACTATCTGTAGTTACTAATAGAATAAAAGAAACAGCTATAAAAGCAAGTGGTGGTGTAAGTTTGCTAGCTGGTGATTTATCAATGGCTATAATAGAGGGTCGAAGAGAGTTTTATAAAAGCTTACCAGGTTTACTTCCATCTACTTTTCCTAAAATTCCAAATCTATGGAGTGAAAAAGATGAGAAAATATTTAAAGCTGATGTAAACTTAATAGACACTAATCAAAAACAGATATCTAATGAGGTGACTGGTATGATAGACTATTATAGTTCTATAGGTTTTGATGATAATTTTGCTAAAACTTTTGGAGAAACAACAGTTGGTGGTATATCTTTATTTATGGCAGACTTAATAGGTCGAGGTGGACCATTAGGCGGTATGGCTATGTTTACTCAAACAAGATTAGATAAATACCAAATGTATGAAGACGAAGTCATGCAAGAGAAAGCATCACTTACTCAAAAGTTTATTGAAGAAGGTTTAGATCCAAAAAAAGCTGCTAGAAAAGCTAATAATCAAGTGGAAAATTCTTTTAGTAAATCTGATAGAAGAAACGCAGCTCTTGTTCAATCTACCGTAATGGCTGCTTTAGAGCAAATGACTTTAGGTATTTTAGGTGGTGGAGTTAAAATTACTAAAAGCGTTATAAAGCCTGTTACAAACTATGTTCTTTCTGGATTGCCTAAGACCAAAATGTCTATGGCTATGCTTCAAAGATATGTTAATCAAAAACTAGGAGGCAAAATGGTTGGATGGTTAGCTATGGTTAAGGATCAAACAATAAATAAAGGTTTAAGTGAATTAATTGTTGAAGAGCTTCAGACTTATGCTGAATGGGGTATTGACAATGTTATAGAGAATACAACAGGTATAGATATAGATCAGCCAGAATGGAATAGTCCTGAATTTCAAGAAATGATAAACCAAACTAGAAAAGTAGCTTTTGGTGGAGCAATGATTTTTGGCATTGGTGGTATGGTTATGAAAGGTAAGTCTATAAATACTGCTATAAAAAATTATGACATAAAACAAAGAGAATTAAACGCTGTATTAGAACAGCATTATAATTTATTTAGAAATGAAGAGTATGTGCAGTTATTAAAAACTGGTTTAAAAATGCGACTTGCAACTAACCAAATAACTGAAGAAGAATTTAATGAACAATTAAGTAATATTGATCAAGAGTATAGCATACAAAGTGAACTAGAAGCAGACATGACAGGCATAGCTGCAGCAGAGGTTAGTGCTAAAATAAAAGAAATAAATAAATTAAAAAAAGAAAAAGAAAAAGAGAAATCTGATAAAAGAAGAATAAATAAAAAGATTAGTGGATTAGAAGCTGAAATAGATGTAATATATGACTCGTCTACTAGTTATAAAAATGCAGGTGACTTAGATACTAATGTTGAAAGAAATGTTGAAATAGGTAAAATATTATCTAATGTTACAGGAACTTCTTATGAAGTAGCAGAAAACTTAGAAGAATATATACAAAAATCTGAAGATGCTGGAGCTCCATTAATTTATTTAGATGAAAACGGTAAGGTTATAAATAAATCTTCTACAGATGCTTTTTATGTTAAGGATAATAGTAGTGGAAAGATAGTAATTAATAAAGAGAAAATGAAACAAATAGGTTCTTTTTCTGCTGCAACACACGAACCTTTACATGCTATAACGGCTTTAGAGCTCAGAAATATGTCAAAAGAAGACAAGGATCAGCTTATTTTAGATTTTCAGAAGGAATTATCATTTGAAGAATTTAATGCCGTTAAAGCTAGACTTAATAAAAGTTATGGTAAATCTCCTGACCAAGCTACAAGCGAAGAATGGTTTAATGCGTTTCATGATGCTATAGTTAAAAAGGATATTAGATACGATCAGAAGTTGTTTTCAGGTATAAACAATTGGGTTGTTGATAAGATATTAGCGCCTAGTGGACTTGTAAATAAAGACGCAAATTTTAAAAATGCTAAAGGTGTTTATAATTTTGTAAAAGATTACTCTGTACAAATATCAAAAATGCAAGAAGGCTCACAAGAGCTAGGTAGTTTTGAAGGTGATGTTGCTAAAGTTTTAGCAAATATAAAGCCAGGTGACGTAGGTAAAGGTAAGCAGTTTTCAAAAACAGAAGCTACTACTTATGCTAATCAATATAAGGATGGTTCTATACAGTCTGAAAACATAACTGATTTTGTGCAACAGTATCATAACTTAGGTTTAAAAGCTATGAAGTTTGATATGTCCAAAGGGACAATAGAAGCTGAAGAGGCTATAAGTTTTTTAAACAAAGAGTTTCCTAGTATAATGAGAAACTATGATCCTGGTAAAGGATTAGAATTTTCTACTTATTTAAATAGTGTTATACCTAAAAGAGCTGTAGCTTTTTACGAAGAACAAATAGGTGACAAAGCTTCTACAACTAGTTTAGATTCAGATCAAGCTAGACAAATGGAGGCTGATGATTCTAGCCCTACTGATAATAGAAGTGATAAAGAAGTAAGAAAAGATGAATTAACTAAAATAAAAGTTAAAGATAGAATAAAACCTATTTATCAAGAGAACGTTAAAGAGTTATCAAAAATAATTAAATCTGTTGCGTCTCAATTAGACTTAAGTAAATTAGATTACAAAAACTTAAAAGGATTATTTCCTGTAGAAACAGCTATTGCTATTGCTAGAAACAAAGAATTAGGAGAAAGTATTGCTAAAAAAATTAAGGAAAACAAAGATCTTTCTAAATCAGAGATGCTAGCTATACAAAAGTTTGTAAAAGCTAATGCTAGTCTTTCTCAAGTAATGTTACCAGAGGGATATACTAGTAAATTTAAAGCTACTGGTGTACAAAACAAATTATTAGAAAACTACTATAATAAAAGAAGTGTTAGGTCAAAAACTGGTGCAGGTTTAAATGTTCAAGTAAAAAAACCTAGTATGGCTGACAGTCAGTTTTTAAAGCCATTAGGTATAGAAGGTAATAATGTTAATGAGTGGACTCAAGATAGATTGAAACAGTCGCAGTTATTAAAAGCTATGGTAATGCAATTTGATCAAGTTATAACTAATCAATCTGTAAGAGAGCAATTACTAGAAGAAGGTAAAACAGAAGATGCATTACAAACTATAGCAGATGGTAAGTCAGTTGTTTTGTTTAGTAATACTGCTAAAACAGAAAACTTAGGAAAAACTTTTAGAGAGCTTGGAGGAAGAGAAGGTGCTCAAGTTACTTATCTTAATGGATTAAGTGAATTTATAGCAAGAATTAATATGGGTCAAAGTGTAGACACTGCTTTTCAAAATACATATAAAGATTTTTTAAACAAAAAAGATTCTAATCCTTTAAAAATAAGAAAAAATATTATTAAAGAGTGGAAAAAGATTTACAACGATTTTAATCCAAATCAAGTTGACTTTGAAACAGGTACGCCTAATCCACAGAAGTTAGAAGAGTATTTGTATACCGCGTTTGATGAACAAACAGAAAAAGATAGTGTTCAAGAAATATTAGGTATAGACAAAAAAGGTTTAGACGTAAACAACAATGACCAATTAATGAAGTATTATAGTTTTTATAGCGAATACTTTGGAGAGTTAATGCAAAGGTTTAACGGTGATGAAAAGTTGTTTGTAGAATATGTTGTAAATAGAATAATGCCTACATTGACCTCTGCTGCTAAAGTAATGAATGGTAAATTTAAATGGGGTGAAATTGAAAACAGTTTTGGAATAAAAGGTATTGGTTTTGTAGAAACAAAAAAAGGTCCTGGTAAAACAAACAGAACTGGTTTATTTAATAATAAGCAAGAGTTTTTAGATTTATTAATAAAACCATTTTTAAGTGAAGATACAGAAATACAGTATATACCTAGAGAAGGTTTCATATTAAATGGAGAACAAATAATAGAAAATAGAGCTAAGCAAAGTAAAGCTGCTAGTTCTCAAGCTTTAAAAGAATACAAAGCAGATGGTAAAATAAGTAACTCTACGTTAGAATTAAGTGAAGAATATGCTATTAACAATCAAGAAGCTATAATAGATATACTAAAATGGGCTAAAGACAAAGAAGCTGACAGTAGTAGTGATATATCTATAAATGATATAGGTATGTTCTTTTTAGGATCTACAGGTAACATGGAAGCTGTGTTGAGATCTGCATACGCTTTAGATAGTATAGCTGTAGACGATAAAGACTTAGACGCTGGTAATTATAGATATGAGCATAATCCTCCGGTTAGAGTAATGCAAACCTATATGGCTCAATTTGTAAATGGGCAAATCACAGAGCAACAATTGAGAGATAAGTTTAAAGACTCTTCAGCTTCTGTGATACCAATTCAAATGGATGACGTTATAAATGTCCGTTACAAAGACACTATACCATTGGCTTATGTCAATAGATGGAGTAGATATTTAAACTCTTACTCGTATGGTAAATATCCATTTGTCGTTAAAGTTTACAATAAAGTAGATGGTAAATGGCAAGAAGAAACAAAAGGTAAGTTTATGCCTAAAGCATACGATGCAGCTAGACCAGCATTATTAGAAAGCGCTACAGAAATAAAAGATTCTAAAGTTGTTTCTTATAGTGATACTGAAATTACTATTGAAGAAGTTCTTAGCAAAGCAGCTACTTTAGATAACGCTTTAGACAAAGCTAACGAGTTAAATAAACCTATTAAAAAAATAAGAGTATTTGATTTTGATGATACATTAGCTAGAACTAAAAGCAATGTTTTATATACAATGCCTGATGGAACAACTGGTAAATTAACAGCTGAAGAATTTGCTCAAAGAGGACAACAAATGAAAAACGATGGTGCGATTTGGGATTTTTCAGAATTTAACAAAGTTATGGAAGGTAGAAAAGGTCCATTATTTGAAGTTGCTCAAAAAATACAAAATGCTAGAGGGACTGAAGATATGTTTGTTTTAACGGCGAGAGCACCGGAATCACAACTAGCTATAAAAGAGTTTTTAGATGGCGTAGGATTAAAAATACCTTTAAAAAATATAACAGGCTTAGGTAATTCTACTGGAGCAGCTAAAGCTAATTGGGTTGTAGATAAAGCAGCTGAAGGTTATAATGATTTTTATTTTGCAGATGATCACATGGCTAATGTAACAGCTGTTCAAGATGCATTAAGCGTTATTGACATAAAGTCTAAAGTTCAACAAGCTAAAATTCAGTTTAGTGAAACAATGAGTGAAGACTTTAATAGATTACTAGAAGAATCTACTGGAATTGACTATTATAAAGAATATTCTGCAGCTAAAGCTAAAACAGTAGGAGCTAGTAAAGGTAAATTTAAGTTTTTTATTCCTTATTCTGCAGAAGATTATGTAGGTCTTATTTACCCTACATTAGCTAAAGGATCTTTAGGAGATGCTCAAATGGCTTGGTATAAGAAAAATGTGTTAGATCCTTATGGTATAGCGATGGAGAGTTTATCAGCTGATAGAGTACAATTAATGAGTGATTTTACTCAGTTAAAAAAGAATTTAAATGTTCCTAAAACATTAAGAAAAAAGAATTCTTCGGGATTTACTAATGAGCAATCTGTTAGAGTTTATTTATTTGATAAAATGGGCTATGAAGTTCCTGGTTTATCTAGTAAAGACTTAAAAGAAATGAAATCTATTATAGAAAGCGATGAAACGCTATTACTGTTTGCAGAAGAAATATTATCCGTAACAAAAGGTGATGGATATTCTAAACCAGGAAGTAATTGGCAAGTAGGGACTATAACAACAGATCTTGTGGATTTACTAAACACTGAAAAAAGATCTAAATACCTTCAAAAATGGCAACAAAATATTGATGCTATATATTCAAAAGAAAATTTAAATAAATTAGAGGCTTTATATGGATCAAAATATAGAGAAGCATTAGAAAACATGCTTAGTAGAATGAAGTCAGGTAGAAATAGAACTTCACAAGGTGGTAGATTAGAAAATCAAATATTAGATTACATAAATGGATCTGTTGGTGCTATTATGTTTTTTAATACTAGATCCGCTGTGTTACAGACTATATCTGCTATTAACTTTATAAATTGGGACTTTAATAATCCTTTAAAAGCTGGGCAAGCGTTTGCTAATCAACCTCAATATTGGAAAGATTTTTTAGAGCTTATGAACTCTGATTATTTAGTAGATAGACGTAATGGATTAAAGTTAAACATATCAGAAAGTGAAATAGCTGACGCTGCTGCTACAAGCAAGAACAAAGCAAAAGCTGTTTTAAACTATCTTTTAGAAAAAGGATATATACCTACTAAATACGCGGATAGTTTTGCAATAGCTTCTGGAGGAGCTACTTTTTTTAGAAATAAAATTAAAGATCTACTTAGCAAAAATCCTGGCATGTCAGAAAGTGAAGCTAAAGAAATTGCCATGAAAGAGTTTAGAGATATAGCTGAAGTTTCTCAACAATCATCTGATCCAAGTAAAATATCGTCTCAGCAAGCTAGTGGATTAGGTAGAATTGTATTGGCTTTTGCTAATACTCCTATGCAGTATGCTCGTATACAAAAAAGAGCTTTTCAAGATTTAGTAAATGGTAGAGGAGATTATAGAGCTAATATAAGCAAAATAGTTTATTACGGATTTGTACAAAACTTGATATTCAATGCACTTCAACAAGCTGTTTATGCTGTTGGTTTTGGAGATGACGACGAAGATACAACTGAAGATGAAAAACAAAGATATCTTAATACAGCTAATGGAATGGTGGACAGTACATTAAGGGGTCTTGGAATAGGTGGTCAAGCTGTATCTGTTCTTAAAAACTTTTTGCTTAATGTTTATGAAAGATCAGATAGAAAAAGGCCAGAATATGTTGACGCTGTTTGGGAATTATTAAGATTTTCTCCACCTATATATGCAAAAATATCTAGACTTAAACAAGCTGCATGGAATTTTGACAGTAAAAAACGAAGAGAAAAAATGTACGATATGGGATTTGATATAGAGAATCCTGCTTATGAAGCTACTGCTAAAGTACTTACAGCTGTAACTAACGTACCTGTTGACAGGTTATTTACTAAAATACAAAATATAAATGGAGCTTTAGACGAGGAGAATGATTGGTGGAAAAGAATTGCTATGATTCTAGGATGGCCTAAATGGCAGCTAGAGCAAAAGAAAGATGCTAAAGAAAAGACTTTAACAATAGGAGGGAGTAGTAAAGTAACTATAGGAGAAAGTAAAAAAGTTACTATAGGAAAAAATAAAAAGAAAAAAATAGGATAAAATAAGGAACAAAAAAACTGGGCACCATACCCAAAGTTCCTGTAACCAAAAAAGGGGATCTCAAACGAGGTCCCCTTTTTATATTTGTAGTTGTTTTTATTTAGGTTTTTTGTGGCCGTAGCCTTTTTTCTTTAATTCAAGATGTTTTTTCATGGTTTTAGCCATTATAGAGCTTTTAC
>Ga0209337_1002815_pt1 | contig 12400 bp, 10 predicted proteins | sample LinPmetageLP53_FD_184044 | JGI IMG/M metagenome (GOLD analysis project Ga0209337, IMG submission 184044) | Marine viral communities from the Pacific Ocean - LP-53 (SPAdes) (version 2) | ecosystem: Environmental > Aquatic > Marine > Oceanic | place: Pacific Ocean | collected 2010-02-08 | reverse complement strand
TTTCAACGTTGCCTGCTAAGTTACCTGAATGATCAAACTCTTTAGATAATTTTTTATCCGTTAACATCTCTGTTGCTTTGTCATCAAGCATTTTAGTAATGAAGTCAGGCATTCTGCCTCTCATTATCGTAGGACCAAAAGGTCTAATAGTGTCAAACTTTAAGACTTGTTCGGTTGGTTGTTTCTTTTTAGCCATGCTTTTCCTTTCTACTTGCAAATATCTATTGTCATATAGCAATTATTTGCCTATAAATATATAATTAAATAGGCTTATTTATTCAAGGGCGGCCTCCTTGCATACGACAATCACATAAATTGCAGGTTATTAGGAGATTATGCTTAAAGGTTTACGAGGAATATTAGAAAAAGGTCTGCAAATAGCAGCGCCTATTATTGGTGGTTCAATGTTCGGAGCGCCTGGAGCAATGTTTGGCTCAGGTATCGCATCATTATTATCAGGTGACAAACCTAAAGACGCTTTACTTAAAGCAGCTGTATCAGGCGTAACAGGGTATAGAGGTGCAGATGGTTCAAGCATGATAGATAGAGCAAGAGGAGCAGGTCCCATACAAGATACTATTAGCAGAGTAATTAATAGACCAAACACAACTCCTCCAAATAAAAAAATGAACACAGGTAATTTTCTTTTTGATTTGTTCAAAGACAGAGGAGATAAACCTTCTTATGGTATGCAAGCATTAGCAACAGGTATACCTTCTGTTCTTTCTTATTTAGCAGCGCAACAAGACAGAGACAGAGCAAACGTTCCTGACGCAAGTGAATACATGAGTGCTGTAGATAAAATGTATGGTGGGCAATTTGAAAGACCACCAGAGGAAAGACGAATACAAAATTTAACTCCTACATATGCAGCCGCAGGCGGTATGATGGGACAACAACCAACTAATGGATTAAAAGAAATGGACCCTGTTCAATATTCGGCAAGTACAGGACAAGGTATTATGGGTATGGCAAAAGGCGGAGATGTATTTCCAAGAAAAACAGGACAAATAAATGGACCTGGTACAAAGACAAGTGATTCAATACCTGCTATGTTAAGTGACGGAGAGTTTGTACAACGAACAGATGCTGTTAACGGTGCGGGTGTAATGATGGGAGCTAATAATGCTGAAGACGCAAGAAAAAAAGGTGCAGACTTTATGTACGCACTACAAAATAAACTTGCTAAAATGGGTCAGAGAGTAGCTTAATGGTAGCACAAACATCAACGCAAATAGGAAGAGAAGCCCCGTTTTTAGAAGATTATAGAAGAAGACTTTTAGATGGTGTATATGGCGGAACTGAACTTTACACGCAAGCTGAAATAGATTCTCCAGACTTTAAAGGCCCTCCTGGTGCCAAAGCTGGTGATAAAAAATCACCAGGTCTTTTAGATACACCTGTAGATCAACAAAAAAGAGGTATAGCAAGTTTTGCACCAACAGAGTCAGCAGCTTTTTCTCAAGCAGCAGGGCAGATGGGAATTGATCCTACAACAGGACAACAAACAGGCGTAGCATCATTTCAACCTTTTATTAATCAAGCGCAACAAGGTCTTACGTCAGCTATGGGTACGACTGCTTTAGGCATACCTTCTTTACAAACGGCACAACAACAGTATGACCCTACACAAGCAAATACTCAAGACTTTATGAATCAATATCAAGCTAATGTTACCCAAGAAGCATTAAAACAAATGGATGAGCAAGCAGCAAAAGCTCAATCAAATCTTGCAAGTCAAGCACAACAAGCTGGCGCGTTTGGTGGAGCACGATTTGGTGTACAAGAAGCAGAACTAGCAAAAAATTTACAAGACATAAAATCAAAAAGAGTTTTTGAAGATTTATCTAAAAACTTTATGCAAGCACAACAAGCATCGATAGGAACCAGTGAATCAGCAAGAGCAAGAGAACTACAAGCAGCTCCTGTCTATGGTCAACTCGGTCAAACAGCAGGACAACAAGCATTAGGTTTTGGTAATCTTGGTGCACAACAATTTGGTTTAGGACAACAAGGTATTCAATCATTACTTGGTGCAGGACAAACTCAAAGAACCAGAGAGCAAGCATTAGAAGATGAGAAATTTAGATATAGCACAGCACAAAGCTTAGAGCCTAGACAACGAATTCAGTTTGGTTCTGATATTTTAGCTCAGACTCCTTCTATTCAACAGTCTATGAGTCAACAGCCAATACCATATACTAATCCATTAGCAGCAGCGGTCGGCGGAGGTCTAGCAGGTCTTGGCGGCTTAGGTGCTTTTTATAGTCAGTAGGTAACATGGTAGCTAATCTTTTTGATAGACCAATGTTTCAAGGACAACAACCGATGATGCCAGAAGATGATGGCAGCAGACTAGAACCAAAATTATCGTCACTAGAAGCAGGTGCAGGAGCAGTCTCGTATCCACAATCACGGATCACGGCCCCTTTAGGTGGTGATGGTTCAGGTATTATGGAAGCTTTAGCTTTAACAGCAAATCAAGTAGACCCTGCTGTGTATCAAGAAGCAATGAGAGAACTTGTACCTACAAGATCAACAACAGATATTGCCGCAGAATACGATAGACTATACGCAGATGAACCTGAAGAAGCTCCTAATTATGGTTTTGAAAAAAACTTAGCACTGGCAAGAGCTGGTCTTGCTTTAATGCAGCCAACAGTAGGAGGCACAATAGCTCCTTCTATTGCAAAAGCAGGTGATGCTTTTATTCAAGATGTAGCAGCAATTAGAGGCAGAGAGAGAAAAGACAAAGCAACTTTCCGTGAAGAACAAAAAGCAGAAGATGCGGCAAGAAGAAAATATATTTTAGATACAAAACAAGCATCAGCAAATGCATCAAAAGCATTACAAGGTGAAATAATTATGAAAGCTTTTGGATTTAATTTTGATGAATCTCAAAGAAATAAAGGTTATATGCGTGATCTTTCTAAAATGTATTACAACTATCAGTATGACACAGATCAGGAAGCAATGAAAAGACACTTTGATTTATTAAAAGATCAATACAATAAAGATGGTGAAGTTTTATTTGATCAAGCAACAGGTAAATTTGCTATGGGTTATCTACAAAACGATGCAAACGGTACTCCTATTCCTTATTTTCCTGTTAATGACAACGGCACGTTTAAGTACGTGGCACGACCAGATGCAATTGTTACTAACTTTACATTAAATGATAAAGGTGATTTAGATCCTGGGGCTAAACCTGTTATGGAGTTAGCAAGCAGAATTAATAACTCAAAACAAAACTTAAAGTTTATTAGAGAAGTTCAAAGTTCTATTATGTTAGATCCTGGAATTATTGGTATACCTGGTATATTTACAAAATTCACACAAAGTGTTGGATCAACAGCTTTTGATATTATAGATGCGATGAAAGCAAAAGGTGCTATTGACGAATCATCTTATGACAAGCAAGTTAAAAGAATTGAAAACAGTGTTCTTAGTCACTTAAAAGAAAATTATGTTAAATATGAAAAAGATAACAAGGCAGACAATTTCACTACAGAGGACGGAGCAGGTTCAGAAGAATATGAAATTTATAGAACTTTCTTTAATCCTGCCATTCCACAAAATGAAGTTAAACTAAATTCAATTTACTATGCACTTGCAAGATCACGTAAAGATTCAGGTAGACTTAATAAAGATGATATTGATAACGCAAAAGATTCACTTAACATTTATAATTTAAGTGGTTCAGATGCAATTAGAGCTTCATTACAAGTTGTTTATGAAGAGATTGAAGCAAAATTAAATTCAGACATGTTACAATTTAATAGATTTGGTGAAGGGTACGATAGTTTAATATCAGATATTCCTTATAATTCTTTCATCGGTCAAACAGCAGGACAAGATATAGTCATAAGTTCATCCGCAATACAAAGTGAGTTTGTTCCAACAGATTCATCAGTAGGATTAGGTGGAACCAATGATGGCACAAGTGGTGCACCAAAATTTAATGATAGTTTAGGAACAAGTAATTAGTATGGCAGATCAAGATAGAGATGTAGGGACTCCAGTAGGGTATAAAACTGTTACCATAGAACCAAGTAGAACAGGTTTAAATTATCCCCTTTATTTAAAAGTAGAAGAAGTAGTTGATGACAAATCGGCAATTTCTCAAGAAGGTTTGTTTGTTCCACGTAATGATGTTGAAGCAGAAAATGTTTTAAATTTTGTTAATCAAAAAAGACAATCTGAAAAATTAGAACCTGTCAGCATGGAAACATATAATGCTAATCAAAGTAACTTTATGAAATATGCAATAGGTCAATATCAAATAACAGAAGAAGGTAAAAAATCTACAGATCCTATTAATTACTATGGCAACAAGTTTCAAAAATACATGGATAAATTAAAATCAGAAAATCCTACTGAAGATTTTGAAGGTATGGAGGCGTTTAGAAGACCAAGAGATTTTGCGTTTTCACAACTGGTTAACATAGGAGAAACAGTATCTGATTTTCTTCCAACAGAAAAAGGTGACTTTGCTTTAGGTGGTGAGCTTCTTGGTTCACTTCCCGCTATGGCAGCAGAAATATCAATGTCCGCTCCTGGCGCAGCAAAAATACCAGGTACAGTATATAAAAAAGTAATGGCAGGTGGCGCAGGAGTTGTAACAGGTTCTGCAATTGGCCGTGCTGGTGGTACAGCTACGTATGATTTTATTAATGACTTAATAAGAGCAGCAGGAGGTATTGAACAACCATCTGAAACTGCAGACCCAGGTATGCAAGCATTAGCAGAGATGAGAAATAGTGCTATGTTTACAACAATGGCGGCTGGTTTAGGACCTGCTTTCGCAGCAGCTAGACCTGTTGTAGGAAAAATTTTAGGTCTTGGTCAAGACGGTTCAGCAATTTCAAAACTAGCAGAAAAGTATGGTATACCGATTGGTATTTCTATCGCAGCTACAGGACAGAACTTAGGCTCTGCTGTTAAAGGATTTGGTAAAGTTGTCGGTGTGTTTCCATTAATAGGTACACTGATGAAAGAAAGACAACTTCGATCTTTAATTAAAACAAAACAAGCAGTAGGTAAACAAGCAGAATTAATTGGTGATCCAGCGGAGTATTACAGAGCACAATACAAACTTATGAACAAAGATGACAAAGCAATATTTATGAAAGATCTAAAAGAAAATGGTTATAATTCTTTAGATGAAGCAATTGAGGCAGAAGTACGAATAAATGGTTTTGCTCCCATTCAACATTTAACAGATGTTGGTATGTTTATGCATAAAGCAGCAGAAGATAGATATAAGAGATTTTCTTACATTAATGACTTATTATATAAAACTTTTGAAAAAACTTCTGAAAAAATATCTAAGCCTTTTATTGCAACAAATAATACAAAGAATATTGGTAAATTGTTACAGGATAGAATTAATCAATACAAAACAACATTAGAGGATGGTAGACAATACTCACCTGCGTTAAATGAAGTAGAAGATTTTATTGTTAACACACTAGGTAATCTTCCTCAGTATATTACACCAATGCAACTTAGAGGATTTCAACGTCAATTAAATAATTTATATGGCAGAATGAAATCAGATACAGGCATGAACAATTTTGCTGGTTCTGATGTTTTAGCAGAAGCCAGAAAAGCTTTAACAACAGACTTAAATAACTTTGCTGGATGGAGACAAGGTCTATCTGAGGCAGAAATGATTGCAGCGGAGTCTGCAAAGAAATCATTACTTCGAGCAAACTCTGTATTCTCTAAAATGTCACCATTATATAAAAGCCCACAAGCAAAGAAATTTAAATTAATTGATGATAACATGTTTTCTGCTGGACCAGAGTTACCAGGTTGGAACTACTCAGACGAGCTGTTTAACATTGTTATGAAAAATAAAATGACACCGCAAGCAGCGGTAGATTTAAAAGAATTGGTAGGTGAAGCGGCTTATGATTCTGTTGTACGAACATGGATAGATAAAGGATTTAAAAATGCTCTTCGTATAGACAACCCAATTGATATTGCAGAAACTATATCAACAGGAGCAGGGAAAACTAAAACAGTTCAAGTTACTGATTATGCACTTAACCCAGATAAGTTTTTACAAAACATAGGATACGGCGAACCAGGATTTGATAAAATGATAGAGCTCACAGGTAGAAATTCTAAAGTAGTTAAAGAAAATATTGACCAGCTTATAGACTTAACAAGAAAAATTGAACAAGCAGACATACCTGAAGCATTTAGATTGATTCAAAGACGTTTTGCATTAGGTGGTGTTAGATCAGGTTTAAAAACATTTTCTTTTGGAGCAGCAGCGGGTGTGAGTGGAGCAGCAGCGTTTGGACCAGCACCTGTTATTGCAGGTTTACTCGCAAGATTTACAGGAGACTTTTTATCTTCTCCAAATGTATTAAAACGGTACTCACAAATGATTGCAGAAGATGCACCTATGACAGTAAAACGAACAGCTTATGTAAATATTCTTAGAGATTTTTATAAAACAATAACTGGATCTCCTCGTATGGATGAGTTTCCTGATGAATTTAAAACATATAAAGGAGCTGTAGAAAATCCTGAAGGATTTATGGATTGGCTTCTTGGCACTGGTTATCAAGACTCAATGAGTGCGGTAGGTAATCCTGGTGCAGCTGATGACTATTCAAATTTACGATACAATGAATCAGAAAAAACAAACTTAGATGGCATAGTGCAAGAAGAAGTTGAGGATAGTGCAATGAATAATATTGTGTCTACACAACCTAGTGCTCCAACACAACGTGTTGATATGCCAGAAGTTCCTAGTATGGGTAATGAAAATATAATGGCGGGTAATGAAAATATAATGGCGGGTGCCTCTCCGATGGCCACGAACCCTCGACCAATGAATCAACAGCAACGAGCAGCATTAGCATCAGGTGATATAGATGCAGCGTTAGCATTACGAGGACAAATATAATGGCTTATAAAGGTTCGAGCACTCAAAGACGTAGAGTAAATACAACCGCAGATGCTCAACTTGACCGTTTTATAAAAAATAATCCTGCAGGCGACAGAAGAAACACTGAAATGCCAGGCCTAGAATCTATTTTACAAGACATGTCAGCAAAAAAGCAAGCTTTCGTTGCAAATAATACAAAAAATGGAAAAATGAACGAAGCTGCAAAAGCAATGGTTGCTTATTATCAAGATGATCGTCCTGAGTATGCAAGACAAATGAATAGACTTAGAACTTCCTCTCAGCCGATGATGGATGCCTATGCACGAAGATTTCCTATAGAAAACTTTGCAATGAATATGGGACCTACGATTGCGGGAGCAATGGTTGGTGTACCTTTAGGTGCATTAGAAAGAGGTTTTAATAGAGTAAAACAAGGAGGACAGTATTTAAAAGAAAATATTGGCCCTGCTTTATCTTCAAGCATAGATAATACAATGAAATTTGCAGAATCTGGTTTAGATACAGGAGCACAAATAGTTGGAGATCTGGCAAACACAACAGCACAAATGGGTGGAGATGTGTCAAACAAAGGAGGAGAGCTTTTACAAGATTTAACAGATAAAGGAATTAATATTTTTGAACAAGCAACTGCTCCAAACGTAGAGGATTTATCATTTACTGTTCAAAATAGACCTATGGGTCCAAGGGAAAACACAGTGAATCCTCTTGAGAAGCTTTTAATAGATAGTGGTTCTGTAGACACTGCTGGCGTGGAAAGATTATTTAAATTACCTCGTAATTTTCCAGGAGACTTTAACAATCAATATTTTACAGATATTCCAGATGATTCTTTAAGAGATAATTATTTAGTTAGAAATCCGCAATCCCCATATTTTGAAGCTAGTCAACAACCAGGTACAGGTATGTATGCAATGAATTTAAATCAAGGAGGACTGGCATCGTTAAACAATGAAGACTACATGCGATTGATGGGTGCAAGTAATTTTGGTTTTTAAATGGAAAATAGTCTTAAAAATATTATTTGGGTTGGATTAATTTTAGTAGCTGCTGGTGCAACTTATGGAATGATGTCAACAAGATTACAAGCAGTTGAATCAAAACAATTACAACTAGAATCAATAATATTATCAGACATCCCAGAAATAAAAGAAAGAGTAATACGGCTCGAAGTATTGCTCGAAAGAGCATTAGCCGAATAATATTTTCTTTGGGTCTTCACCCATAACTTGACTAGCCAAATCTATTTTAGCATTCAAAGCTTTAACAATCTTTTCATCTATAGTGTGATCTGCCATTAAATCTACATATGTCACTTTATTAGTTTGCCCTATTCTATGTGCTCGGTCTTCTGATTGTAATCGTATTTCTAATGAGTAATCGTTAGAGTAATACACAACAGTGTGAGAAGAAGTAAGAGTAAGGCCATAACCTCCTGTCTTGGGATTTCCAACAAAAAATCGAAGAGGATCATTAACATCCATAAACCTATCAACAATAGACTGGCGTATACTATCTTTTGTATCCCCGTAATATGTCGCAACACTTTCTTTACCATACTTCTCTCCTAACGTTCTTTCTATTTCTTGTATGTCATAACGATACACGGCCCAGATAATAACCTTACCACCTGTTTCTTCAAGTACCTCTAATAATTCTTTTATGCGATTACTTTTAATTGCTTTTACTTCTCCGTCATCAGTTTTTACGTGACCACACGTTATTTGATGTAGTCGTATCATTTGTGTCAAAACTGAGGCGGCTGTCATTACATTATCTTCAAAAAAGGTTATTGCTGATTTTTTCATTTCTGTGTAAGCTTTTAATTGTTCAGGGGTCATTGATACAGACCTCTTGGTATAAACCTTCTCAGGTAGATCTAAACAATCACTTTTTAAAACACGAGTAGAAAAATATTTTATTTTTTCCTGTAATTCATCTAATCGTTGATATTTGACAATGTGTTGAAAAGAATGTGTACCAACACTACGTTGAACGATAACGGCATACCTTGCACGGAAACTGTAATATGATTGTTGTTCCAACAACCACGGATCAAGGAACTGTATCTGTGAAAACAAATCAAGTGGTGACTTCGTAACAGGCGAACCTGTCATGATACGTCTATACTTTGCAAGCTCTGCTATCTTAGTTATATTTTTTGTACGTGCCGCGGAATGATTTTTTATTGTCGTTGATTCATCCACACACATTAAAGTATTGTTGCGTGTTAAAAAACTTTTTGCAAAGTCACGACCACGAACTGTGGATAACGCTTCAATGTTCATAATGAGAACAGTTAAATCATCAACAGCCACGGACAACTGATCAAGCTCATCTTTTTCTTGTTTCTTTGGTGATGCTGACCATATGCCTACACGATAGTTAATGTGATCGGACAAATGTATGCCTAATTCGTTACGCCAGTTACGTTTTATACCATTTGGTACAACAATAAGTGCAGCATTTATCTTGCCTTTATCAAACAAAATAGCAATATTATCAATGCATACTTTAGTTTTACCTGTACCCATTTCCATGAATAAGGCCCAAACTTCTTTATTCCAACTTTGTTCCAATGCATCTAATTGATGTTGAAACGGCTTCGTTTTAAATCTATAATCCATATTAACTTTCTAAAAGTTTAATATAAGGGTTGTAAAAAGAAAATACAAGTATAAAGGAGAAGATAGAAAGTATGAGCAGTTTTAGTAAAGCAAAAGAACCAGGTAAGCCAACTGTATTTTTAGTACAGGAAAATCCTTACATAAATGTTTTAGGTGCAGCTGATTATGGTGACATTGTTGTTTTATTTGAAAGTGGTCAACAAATTATGTTTAGTCCACAACCAGCTATACGAAAATTAAAAAGAAAATTAAAAGATTTTGATGATAATGATTATCTTTTAATGATGGGAGATCCTGCAGCTATGGGTATCTCTTGTTGTGTTGCCGCTGAAATGAACAGAGGTAGATTTAATATACTTAAGTGGGATAAAAAACAACAACGGTACTATCCTGTTAGTGTTAATTTGAATGAGAAAGGCGAAATAGATGAGCAAGATAAATTTTGAAGAAGATGTTGCTAATATAGATCAAACAGGTCTAGAATCAGTAGCGGAATTACTGAGATCACAACTACGTTTAGAGAGTGATATTGAAAACACAGAAGAACAATTAAAAGGTTACAAAGAACAATTACGCAAATTATCTGGCGAGGTTATACCAGGTAAAATGGCAGAATTAGGAATGACATCAACGGAAATGTATGATGGTTCCAAGGTGCAGGTATTAGAAGACATTCATGTGTCAATACCTAAAGACCCACAAAAATCAGCTGCCTGTTATGAATGGTTAGAAGACAATGGTTTAGGAGACATTATAAAAAATAGTGTTGGTATAAGTTTCGGTAAGGGAGAGGGTAATATGGCAAAACATTTGCAAGAAACCATCAAAGAGATGGGCCTCATTCCTGAAGTAAAAGTTTCAGTGCATCCTTCGACACTGAAAGCAACTGTTAAAAAGTTGCATGAAGAAGGAAAATTATCTGTCCCAGACAATACGTTTAGTTTGTTTATCGGACAGAAGACTAAAATAACCAAGAAAAAATAAGGAGTAAATATGGCAAACGCTATAAAGAAAAAAGAAACAGGAGAGGTTATTCAATTTGATCCTAGCATGTTTGAGGCAGACGCTAATCAAGGGCTAGGTAAACTAGGAATGGATGATCTTGCAATACCTTTTCTTCGTATTCTGAGTGATACATCACCACAGATTAAGAAAAGAGATCCTCAATACATTGAGGGAGCGGAAAGTGGAATGATCTACAATACGCTTACAAAAGAAATATTTGATGGAGATAAAGGTGTTCAAGTAATACCTTGTTCATATCAACGTCAATATATTGAATGGCAGGATAGAGGCAAGGGCACAGGTGCTCCTGTTAATATTCATACGGGTGATAGTAATGTATTATCAAAAACAACCAGAGATGATCAACGTAAAGATAGATTATCAAATGGTAATTACATTGAAGATACGGCTAATCATTTTTGTTTAATTAAAAGCGATAATGAAGTTTGGTCATCTGCTCTCGTTGCTATGAAAAGCACTCAAAGAAAGAAATCTAAAAGATGGAATTCTTTAATGCTCGGTTTAAAACTTAAAGGTGCGAAGGGGTTATTTACACCACCTTCATACTCTCACATTTACACATTAAAAACGATTGCAGAATCGAATGATTTAGGTGAATGGTTTGGTTGGGACATCACACGTGTTGGACCAATTGAAGAAGCTGACTTATACGCACAAGCAAAAGCTTTCTCCGCGTCTGTGGATGCTGGTGAAGTAAAAGTTAAGCATGATGACGATAATGTTGACAACGGCGAACAAACGCCGTACTAGACATTAAGTTACAATCGAGGGAGCAAGGTATTTTCCTCCTACAGTTAATATTGCTCCCTCAACTAGGTATAAGAAATGATAGAAGAGAGACAAAAATTTATAGAGATATTTACAGGGCTTGACCGAGCTTATGGTCAAACTGAAAGCCGTTCAAAGAATGAGGTTGGTAAGTTAGAAGCAAATTCCTGGATAGAGAAACAACAATTAACAGAACAGAAATGGTATGATCACCTTGATGGAAAAGAACCATCGCTTGGTATTATTCCTATTAAGGATGATAACACTACGACGTGGGGTGCTATTGATATAGACTCATACGATGGGTTCGATCATAAAAAATTAATTAAACAAATCCTCGAAAACAAATTACCCCTAATTGTGTGTAAGTCAAAAAGTGGGGGTGCTCATGTATTTTTATTTGTAAAAGAGTCAGCAAAAGCAGTAGATATGCAGATGAAACTGACAGAGATAGCTGCATGGTTAGGTTATGGTGAAAGTGAAATTTTTCCAAAACAAATAGAGTTAAACCCGAAAGGGACAGGAAACTTTTTAAACTTGCCGTATAACCACCCAGAGTATCCGACAAGATATGCGCTTGATGATGAAGGTAATGCATTGGATAATCTGACTATGTTTATACAGCATTACGAAAGTAAAGTGGTATCGAATCTCAGCATGGTGGTTATTAAGAAAAAAGAACGCGAGAATACAGATTGGAAGGGAGCTCCTCCTTGTTTAGTTACACTAGCATCAAGAGGCTTTGGTCAAGGATCACGGAACGAGTCTTTATTTCAAGTAGGTATTTATTTAAGACAACGATATCAAGAAACAGAATTAGAAAAAAAATTAGATGAATATAATCTAAAATACTTTCATCCTCCTTTAGCCAGTAAAGAAGTTCAAACACTTTTAAATCAAGTAAGTGATAAAAAAAATTATTTTTACAGATGTAAATTACCTATCTTTGCAGAAGTGTGTGAAGAAATGAAATGTAGAAATACTAAGTTTGGTATTGGTAAAGGAACTACATCCTCCATAGCAAGTTTAAAGAAGTTTGTTTCTGATGATCCTA
>Ga0209337_1002814_pt1 | contig 12400 bp, 8 predicted proteins | sample LinPmetageLP53_FD_184044 | JGI IMG/M metagenome (GOLD analysis project Ga0209337, IMG submission 184044) | Marine viral communities from the Pacific Ocean - LP-53 (SPAdes) (version 2) | ecosystem: Environmental > Aquatic > Marine > Oceanic | place: Pacific Ocean | collected 2010-02-08 | reverse complement strand
TTCTCTGATTTATTAAAAGAAATACATAAAAACCAGACAAAAAAATCAAAACAATTAGCCTCTCTAATATCTGAATTACGTCCTCTTATTACATCTTTAGGAGATGCCACAGTAGTAGTACCTTTAATTAAAGAATACATGGAAATTAGTGTCAAAAACGATGATCAATTAATAAAAATGGCAGCCATAGTCCAACGTCTATCTACAGGTAATACAAATACAGGAGATGGTGGATTACTAACAGATTCAGAAATAGAACAACTTCAAGCTGTAGCTGAAGAAATATCAAAAACAGTTGAAAAAAAACCAATAATAAATAAAGAAATAGAAGATTTAAATAAATAAAATGGCAATATCACTTAATCCTAATGTACAAAATAATAGTATCTCAAACACATCTGGGGGACAATTTAGATTAGTAAGAGTAGTAGATATTATTATGGATGATAGTCATAAAGACTGGCTAAGATTAGGTCAATGGGATTCCCTGGGCACTATTTTTTATCAAGATCCAAAATCTCCTGAAGCACCCTATAACACTGACCCAAAAGACACCGCTAGACCTTTTTTCCAACACCAAAAGTTTTACCCTTTAGTAAATGAATACGTTTTAATAATGAGTTCTATATCAAAAAATGTATATGCAGATGGAGATGGTCAAGAAACTGAGGCATATTATTTACCTAACTTAAATATATGGAACCATCCCCATCATAATGCTCTTCCTCAAAGTATAAAAGTAAAACAACAAAATAATTCTTCTATAAGTTCATTTGGAATAAAACAGGCTGCTCGTGGTTTAATAGTAAGAAAACCTAAAAAAGGAGATACTAATATTCCATTAGGAGATTATTTTAGTCAAAAAGAATATATAAAACCCTTATTACCTTATGAGGGAGATTATATTATAGAAGGAAGATATGGAAATTCTATTAGATTTGGGTCTACCACACTTCAATCTTCAGATAATTCTATGGATAGTAGACCTTTCCCCAATCATTGGTCTCTAAATTCTTTAAACCAAATAGGTGATAATCGTCCTAAAGGATTTGAAAAAGGACAAATAGGAGATCCTATTATTATTATTAGAAATGAACAAGCTCTTCCCTCACTAAATCCTCTAACAAAACAATGGACAGGAGATACTGGAAAAGGATGGGTACCCTCAGTAGAAGATATCAATAAAGATGGTGCTACAATAGTAATGACTTCAAACCAAAAAGTAGACATAGAAGTAGCTACTGATTATAAAAATAGAAAATCAACGGAATCAGACAATATGGGAGCTAAGTCATATGTTACTCAAGATACACTTGAACTTAAAGAAATGGGAAATGCTATATTGAAAGATGTAGTAGAAGACATAACTGAAATTAAAAATGAGATATTTGAATTCTCCCAAGATCCTGGTGAATGGTTAGCCCCTACACCTTCTGTAACAAGAACAACAGAATCTATAGCATATGATGATGGTGATAATGATTTTAGTTTTTATGATGAATTATTAGCATCATCTAGTTATACTGAAGAAGATTTTGAAAAGTACTTAGTTGATTATGAAAACACAGAAATATCAGGGACTGAATTAAGTATAGAAGAACAAAAAGAATGGTCAGACAACCAATCAGTAGGAGAAAGACCAATAGATAATGATGAATATGTAACAATAGAAGATTATGATACATATAATGGTTCATTAAACAATTATAGTTCTATGGGATTATCTGGTGATCAAAAGATACCTTTATTAGATACCTCAGGAAAATTAAATAAATATTTTGAGGAATGGAAAAATGCAGAAGTAGAATATCCATGTTTAATAAAAAATATTTATAACCCAACAGGGGGTCGTGATGTATTAATTAATCCTAGAGGATCCGCAGATATAATACGTCAATTAAAGTCAGATGGAATAAATTCAACAGGTCTTCCTCGTATAAAATTTTTAATATTACACGTCACAGCAACAGGTCATCAAATTCAACATAAACTAGCACGGTTTTTCTTACACACTAAAAAATGGTCAAGACATGGTTATAATTTATCTGTTAGTGGAGATGGGTTAATTAATTATAATGTTGATTTAAAGGATACTTACTCTAATGGTTCTGGGGGAAATGCCTTTCAATATAATGCAATAGGAGGTTTACCCGCCCCAATAGAAAATAATAGTTCTATAAATATATCATGGATTGGAACTAATAAGGCCGAAATGTTTGATGCAGGAATCACATCATCAGATACCACTAGACCTAATATAACTAAAGCTCAAGCTCATTCTTATGAAAGATTAATAAAGTATTTTGTAGAAGCTTTTCCAGATATTATAATATTAGGCCATAATCAAATATCTATAGGTGGGGGGTCAGGTAAATCATGTCCTTGTTGGGATCCTGTAGAATATTGTAAAGTAATAGGAGTAGGAGACAATGTTTGGGAAAAGCATTTAGACCAATATACTATGGAACAGAAAAAACAAATGAATGGATATGACAATGCAGCTCAAAAAGATTTAAGTAACTTTAGTGGTTATCATGGAGAAAAATACAGAAGAACAGCACAATATGTTGCTAATCTAGCTAATCCAGAGTTAGGTGGTGATTTATTATAATAATTAATAAAAATGGTTAAAAAAAGTAAAAATCAAAAGCATTATGTCCCTAAACTACCCAAGGAATATCAAGGTAGACAAGTAATAATTAATGCAGATAGACTATTATTTAATGCAAAAGAAGATTCTATATTACAATATGCTAAAGAATCAATAAGTTTACAAACCCCAGGATCAGTACATATAGATACAGGTGAAAATGAGGGAAAATGTAGATTTATTGTAAACTCTCCTGAAATAATTTTAGGTATGCAGGGACCTAAAAATAAAACATATGCTAGTGAACCTGCTTTATTAGGCAAAGCAACAGCAGATTGGTTAGATGATTTATTAGATCTTCATGAAGATATTTTACTTATGCTGTTAGGAGAGTACAACGTAACAGTTCCTGATGGGGCAGGATCATCAGGTCAAGGGGATAATGATTTTGATGATTTATTTGAATCCATAGAAAAACTCAGAACAAGATTATCAGAAACAAACAGTGAAGAAGGAGGTTTAATGAGTAAAAGAATTAAAATAGTTTAAATATGGCAGGAGAAGCAAATAAAACAATAGGAAAATTACTAAAATCAGCAAGAAAACAAAAAAACGAATTAAAAATAGTAGCAAAAGATGTAGCTAAGAAAAAACTCGCTGAATTAAAAATAAAAGTGGAAGACAAAATACCTACTGAAGAAGAAATAAAAACACGTTTTATGGAAGAATTAACAACAAGAGGTCCAGAAGTAGCGTGTACTCCACAAGCACAAAGATTAGCAAAAAAATCATATGATAATTTTAAAAAAATAACAAGTGCTGTTATGCCACAGGCTGAATCAGCACAATTATTTATAAATAAAGTTATTGAAAAATCAGCTATAATAGAAGTAGGATTAGTTTTAGTAGAAGGATTTTTGGATGTATTTGAAAACATAGTAGATATTTTAACTAAGGTATTAAAAGTTATAACAAAAGCACTGATAGCTCTTATATCAAGTGATTTAATTCCGGTACCTATACCTGTACCTGGAAAATTTAGTATATTTGAAGCAATATCTAGGGGTCTTAAAACATGTAATGATATTGTATCACTTTTAAAAAATTTACCAAAAGTAATATCAAAATATATAAGAAAAATAAGAAAAATAGTTTCAAAAATTACAAAATATATATATTCAATTTTAGGAAAAATATCAGTACTTGTAGAATTTATAAAATTTATTATACAAGTTGTAGAATCAGCTTATTTGTTTTATATAAATTTATGTAATGTATCTAGCCCGGAAGATAACGCTGAAGACTTAAATTATAATGAGGATTTAGAGAATTACATACAAAACGGCACAAATGATCTTTACAACCAGACAATAAAAGATCTTCAAAATTTAGGTAAAGAAGAAGTAATCCAAAAAATATATGATGCCAATTTTGTAATGGTAGGATACAGACGTTATAAATCTAAAAACCAACCAAAAGGAACTAATTCCTCAACAGGACCAAAAGGAACCAATCCTTCAACAGGAGGATCTAGTTCTTATTAGATATTTGAAAAAAATATATATTTATAATAAAATGTTGTACATATGAAAGCAAAACTTTTTGAAAAGTTATTAAGAAAAATTGTTCGTGAAGAAATAGATTATTCTTTACAAAGAGAACTTAGATCACTTAGAGAAGACTTACGTGATGAACTAAAACCAGTAATCACAGAACAACGTATAAATCATTCTATACAAGAACCCACTATAGAACCAACAACAACACCATCTAAAATTTCTTTAAAAGAAAAAATTATGGGCAATGCATCTATAAAACAACGTCCAAAGCAAAATTACACCTCTAATTTAGCATTAAATGATTTATTAAATGAAACAGCAATGGGTGATACAAATACCCAAACAGCTATGGCTCCTGTAAACTTATCACAACCTTTTGCAAGTGGGGCTCCTTTACCAATGAATACAGCAGGTATGCCTGATCCTGTAGCAAAAGCAGTAACAAGGGATTATAGTAGTTTAATGAAAGCAATTAATAAGAAAAAAAAGAAAATATAACAAATGGCAGTTAATATAAATAAATTTGATCTTAATAAAAACCAAGCCATAGGAATAGCTTTTCCTTTACTTAATGAAGGAAGTTTTATTCAAACTTTCACATCAAAACAACAAGTAAAAAACAATATAATTAATGTTTTACTTACAGAACAAGGTGAAAGGGTAAATCAACCAGATTTAGGAGTAGGTTTAAAGGGTTTATTATTTGAAAATATAACAAATGCTGCATCTTTAATACCTGTAATAGAAGGTCAATTAGAAAGATATGTCCCTGATATAGAATTATATGATGTACAATCAGAATTCAATGAAGATCAACATATATTACATATAACACTAATATATAGTATTATAGGTACAAATGAAGAAGACTCAATAAAAGTTAACATAAATGGAACAGGAGAAGAAAGTGATTATACCAATTCGTTTGATTTAGAAGCATCAGCCGGTGGGTATTAATATAAAATATAACTAAAAAATGGCTTATTCAAAAGTATCAAATAAAACACAAGATAAAGATGTTCAGTATCTAAGTAAAGATTTTCAATCTTTTAAAGATCAGTTAATGAATTTCGCTGAAACATACTATCCTAATACATTTAATGATTTTAGTGATGGATCTCCTGGAATGATGTTTATAGAAATGGCGGCATATGTAGGTGATGTCCTTTCATTTTACACAGATAAACAACTACAAGAATCTTTTCTATCTTTAGCTCAAGATAAAGAAAATTTATATAATTTAGCTTATTCTTTAGGATACAAACCTAATGTAACAGCAGCTTCAACAGCAAATTTAGATATATATCAACTAGTGCCTTCTATTGTAGTAAATAATCAATACATACCCGACTGGAAATATGGTTTTATTATAGAAGAAAATTCTACCTTTTTATCTTCTGAAGGACCGGGATTTTACACAACAGAACAAGTTAATTTTAACCAATCAAGTTCTTTTAATCCTACATCAACAACAATATATCAATATGATAGTTCAAATAACCCAGAATATTTTTTACTTAAAAAACAAATTAAAGCAATATCAGCAGAAACTAAAACACAAACATTTTCAATAGGATCTCCCGAACAATATCTAAGTTTAAATATGTTTGATTCTAATATTATTGCAATAGAAAAAATAGAAGACTCTGATGGAAATATATATTATGAAGTCCCCTACTTAGCACAAGATACAATTTTTGATGAGGTTAAAAACACAGCAGCTAATGATCCTAATTTATATGGATTTAATCAACAAACACCTTACTTATTAAAAATAAAAAAAGTACCAAGAAGATTTGCTACAAGATTTAGATCAGAAGGAGAATTAGAAATCCAGTTTGGAGCAGGTATTAGTGATAAAGCAGATGTAGAAATAATTCCAAATCCTGATAATATAGGTTTAGGAATAAAAGACGGAAGAAGTAAATTAAATCAAGCCTATGATCCCTCTAATTTTTTATACACTAGGGCTTATGGAATAGTACCATCAAATACAACCTTAAATGTTACTTATATAAGAGGAGGTGGTTTAAGATCTAATGTAAATTCTAATACTATTACAAAACCAGGGGTAATAAAAATAATAAATAAACCTAATTTAAACGCAGCATTATTAAATTATGTAAGAACAACAGTAACTTCTAATAACCCTGAAAAAGCATTAGGAGGGGGATCAGGTGATACTGTAGAGGAATTAAGAATGAATGCTATGGCTAATTTTGGAGCCCAACAAAGAACAGTAACTAAAGAAGATTATTTAGTAAGAACTTTATCTATGCCTGCTAGATTAGGAAGAGTAGCTAAAGCTTATATTACACAAGATGATCAAATTTCACCTCTAACCTCTGAACCTGGTAGAATTCCTAATCCTTTAGCTTTAAATTTATATACTTTGGGATATGATAAAGAAAAAAAATTAACAACTTTAAATAGTGCTACAAAAACAAACCTAGCTACTTATTTAGAACAACACAGAATGCTAACAGATTCTATTAACATTAAAGACTCTTTTATAATAAATTTTTCATTAAATTTTGAAATAGTATCATTTAAAAATTATTCTAATCAAGAAGTATTATTAAGTTGTATCTCAGAAGTTCAAGACTATTTTAATCCAGAAAAATGGCAAGTAAACCAACCTATTATTATATCAGAAATATATAATTTAATAGGTGCTGTAGCTGGAGTTCAATCAGTAGAAAATATAATATTTGAAAATAAAAGCGGAACAATTGGTGGGTATTCTGTATATAGTTATGATTTTGACCAAGCGACTAGAAAAGGAGTCATATACCCCTCTCTTGATCCTAGTATATTTGAATTAAAATACCCTAATAGAGATATTGAAGGTAGAGTAACAACATATTAATATGGCATATTACATTTTATTTCCGGAAAAAGACTCAACAATATATAGTCACCCTAGTAGAACTTTATTAAATTCAGGACATGATGAAATTCTTGAAATAGTAAAAGAAAAAGGTTCTGTAGACCCAAGATATTATCCCTCAAGAGTTTTATTAAAATTTAAAAGTAAAGAAATAAAATTCGCAATAGAGAATATAGTAGGGGGGATTACAAACTTTAATAATATAGCAACAGCTAGTTTACAATTATATTCTACTGAACATAAAAATCTACCAACAGCTTTAATCTTAAATGCATATGCAGTATCTCAATCATGGGATGAAGGATCAGGAAGGTATTCGAATATACCCACAGGATCTAATGGGGTTAGTTGGATTTATAGAGATAATAGTGTAGATAAATCAGCATGGCCCACCTCAAGTTTTGCATCTAACACAACAGGTTCTATAAATGTCTCGGGAATTACTAAGGGGGGAGGAACTTGGTATACAGGAAGTGAATTTTATGCCACTCAACAATTCGCATCAGGAGATAATTTAGATACAAATTTTAATGTAACAAGTATAGTAGGAAAACATTATAAAAATATAGTAGGTTCAAGTATATACCCTATAGGTGTACTTAATAATGGTTTTATTGTAAAACAACCAACAACTATTGAAGAAAATACATCGAGTAGTTTTGGTGAAATGAAATATTTTTCTGTAGATACACATACAATATATCCCCCAAGATTAAATATAAAATGGGATGATAGTATACATTCGAAACAACCTTCTGCTAAACAAAGTGGAGAATTAGATGTTTGTCTTTATAGAAATAAAAAAGAATATAACCAAAATGAAGAAGTTATTTTTAGAATACATGTAAGAGATAAATATCCAACTAGAACTTTTGTAACATCTTCAAATTATTTAGATGTAGGATATTTTACAACAAAATCATATTGGAGTTTAAGAGACGCACACACAGAAGAAGAAGTTATACCCTTTGATGATAATTGTACAAAAATGAGTGCAGATAGTGAAGGAATGAAATTTAAAGTTTTTATGAATGGTTTACAACCAGAAAGATATTATCGTCTTTTATTTAAACATATTAATAATGAGGGCACTACTATTTATGATAATAAGTATCATTTTAAAGTTACTAGATAATGGGTGTTATTAAATTAAAATTAAAAAGAGAACAATATAGTTCCACAGCTGTTGATAATGCAATTGATAGAACTTTTAGTGATTTTGAACAAAGTAATACTCAAAGAGATATAAAAAGACTTTTTAATTTATATAATGAAGTTTATTTTGATGTTCCTAAACAAGGAGATGAATCTCATACAACTTTATTTGTAAAATCAAGAGACTTTATAAGAGATTTTGTAGACCCTAAAGATGCAGAAATATTCTCATTAACTGAAGAAATAACAGATTTAAACCAACAAATATTAGATTTACAAATAGAACTAGTATCGGGTAGTTTCACACAAGATATAGAATCTATACCTACAGAGGAAGATTTTGATGTTGATGAATTTCTTCCTGAAATGTTAGATGAAAACAATGATGGTATTGATGATTTAACTCAAAGTTTTTCAAGCTATGGTACCCCTAGAAGATTAATTTTAGAGCCTTCAAATGAAAACTTAAGAAATATACTTTCAAATCCTAATAATAATTATTATAAAGATGAATTTTATGGTAAACAAATATATAAATTTAAAAAGAAGGTAGATGGAGAGAAAAATAGAACTATTGTATATGAGGGATCAAAAGGAAAAACAGGTAAAAGATTTATATTTGATATCAATAATGGAAAATCATACAAAATAGCTAAAAGAAAATGGAAAGCAAAACATAGAGATAAAATATTTAAACCTTAAATATAATAGAGGCATATAATAACACATAAATGGCACGTACACGTACAACATATGGTAATAATAACACCCAAGGAGGATTATCAAGTCCTAAAATAGACCAAAAAGGACAGTTATTAGATGAATCTAGGTATGACAATAACATGCTTAAAGATGGTGGTCCTCAACAAGGAGAAAAACTCTCTAAAAATATGATTCCTGGTGTGCCCCCCGAGGGATCTCAAAATACAATTCCTCTTATAGAAAATAATAATACTAATGGTCCTCCTACTTATGAATCTTTTCAAGAAAGAACTTTTCCTAAATTAGAAGGAGCCCTTTCTAGATATCTCCCTAAAAAATTTGGATATGATCAAGATTATATAGAATTACATATATATGATCAAGATGGAAATTTATTGTTCTCAGATGAAAATTTCCAAGAATACTCAAAAGAAAATATAGAAACTACTAATTTAACTAATGAATTAGATATAGATCCTGTTTATGTTTTAAGAACAAATGGGTATACTTCAGGCAAATATAATGTAGTTTTTAACATTCAAAGAAAAAAATTCTTTAATACTTTTGATAAAACTTTTATAGTTAAAGAAATATCATCAAACAGAAGAGAAATAAAAGTAATAGCACCTTCTATTAATAATGCTTCTTTAGCAAGATATTATAATGATTTTAAAAATGAATTAACTTCAACTCCTTTTTTTAAAGATTTTGTTATTAATTTTGGTAATGATGAAATAGTTCCTTGTATAAACATAGGATTAAATAAAAGAAAAGAAAAAAGTGAATTACTTCTTAAGTCACTTGATAAAATGCCCGGATTTGTAAATATAGACAAGTCCTTTAGAATATCAGAATTTATTATAGATAGATTAGTTTTACCTGTTGATTTAGGAGTACCAAGCAGAGTAGATTATGGAGTACCTCTTCAGGGTCCTAATTTTAAAATAGATGTTCGTTTAAATAGTTCTATACCTTCTGAATTTTTAAATTATAATGAATTATTAGAATCACAAGTATCAGGTTCTTATGAAAGATTACTTAGTGAACTTAATAGTAAAGAAATTCCTTCTATAGATTATGATTATATAAGACCTATTTCTTCAAGTTTAGAAGACTCTGATGAATCTTTTCATTTTGAAAATTTTGTACATTTTGGTAGTGCTGTTGAAAGATTAAAAAACTTCCACTACAAAATAAAACTAATAGAATTATATAATTCTCAGATAGGAGATATAAATACCATAACAGGAGATACTTCAGCTTCTGTTGTTGTATTAGACAATAAATCAACTATAACTCAAAAAAGAGAAAAAGTATTAAAAGGATTTGATGGATACGAAAAATTCCTATACTATAACACAGGATCTGTATATTCATGGCCTAAAAACCCAACAACGATAACATCTGGATCTCATACGTTATATTCTATTTCATCATCACAAATACAAACATGGATAGGAGATGAAAGATCTGAATTTCCTAATTATGGGGGTCAATTAAAATCAGCATCCTTATTTGATAGACAAAATCCTCATAACTTAGAAAGATTAATACCTTCTTTTATACAAGAAAATAAAAGTAATGATCAATATACTTTATTTTACCATATGATAGGTCAACATTTTGACCATATATGGACGTATATTAAACACATAACAAATCAAAAAAATACACACCATGTAAGAGGTGTATCAAAAGATTTAGTTTATTATACTTTAAAAAGTTTAGGTGTAGAAACTTTTGATCAATTTGAAAATGCAAACTTAATAGAATATATATTAGGACAAGGCACCTCAGGTAGTAATTATTATGATACCACACATACTAGTGCCTCAGTATCTAGTGAAACTCTAATTACAGCTTCAAATGATGGATCTATTCCCAAAGGAGATATAACTAAGAATATATGGAAAAGATTATACCATAATGCACCTTATCTTTTAAAAACAAAAGGAACAGAAAGAGGTATTAGAGCTTTAATGAGTTGTTATGGAGTACCTTCTACTATTTTAAATATAAAAGAATATGGGGGATCAACAGAAGATAAAGGAACTTATCAAACTTTTTCTTACGATAAATCCTCATTAGCTTTAAAGGGAACAACACCCACAGGCAATGGATACTGGATAAAAACAGATTGGTCTTCATCTTTAACAGATGCTTTATCTTCTTCAGCTAAAACAGTAGAATTTAGAATAAAACCAACAAGAATAAGTGGGGATCATTTATTATTTTTATTATCAGGATCTGAACCTCAAAATGACCCAATATTAAGATTAGAACATTACACAGGAACAGATGTATCAGAATCAAATGATTCTACAGATTTTGGAAGATTAACCTTATATTCAGATGGAGTTAAAAAAGCTTCTTCATCATATTTTCCTGCATTTAATGGAGATTTTTGGGACATCTTTATAGGAACAAGTTACGACTCAGCAAGTAGTTCTGATATAGTATTTGGAGCTTATCAAGCTAATTTTAATAAAAATACATATTTTACTACATCAAGTTTTGAAATTGGAGAAGTAACAAGATCATTAACTTGGGGGGATCCTCATGTAGATAATGATAATAAAGGGGGAGCACTACACGCCTATTTTGGAGGAGTTCCTTTAAATGCCCATGCTTCATATAATAATATAGATAACTTGAATTACTCAGGTTCAATGCAAGAAATAAGATACTATTTCGGAGAATTATTATCACATAAAACTTTAATAAAACATTCTCTTACACCATTTATGTATGCTGGAAATACTTCTGCTTCTGCTTATGATAAACTAGTTTTTAGATTACCTTTAGGAAGTAATAATATTCAAGACACATCTAGTTTCCATCCAAATATAGATCAAGATTATATACCTAGTAGTAGTATATCAAGTTTAATGACCACTCCTGTTTATGAAGAAATAGAAGAAATACACCATTTAATATCCCCTGATACTGTAGGTATTTCAATGACAAGTGAAAAAGTTAGAATAGATGAAGGAACTATAGATAGTAATATATTATCTCCATTCGTTAAATCAGAAACTTCTATGTTAGATAGACAACCACCAGACTATGAAGATTTAGGTGTGTTTTTATCACCTACAAATGAAATAAATGAAGATATAATATATACCTTAGGTGCATTCAGATTAGATGATTATATAGGTTCACCTTTACCATCTGCCCAAACTGCTTCTAATTATGAAGATTTAAAATCTATTAAAGATTTATATTTTAAAAAAGTTAAAAGAAGATACAACTATTGGGAATATATTAAACAAATTCAATATATAGATCATACTTTATTTAAACTAATAGAACAATTTGTACCTATGAAGGCCAACACAAAAACAGGCCTTTTAATAGAACCACATTTTCTAGAAAGAACAAAATTTGCAAGAGAACTACCTGTTATAAATGATAACCAAACAATGGTTCCTGGTTCTTTTAATACTATTAATTACGAAATAGAACCCAATACATCTTTTACAATACAATCATCTTCAGTTG
>Ga0209337_1002813_pt1 | contig 12400 bp, 23 predicted proteins | sample LinPmetageLP53_FD_184044 | JGI IMG/M metagenome (GOLD analysis project Ga0209337, IMG submission 184044) | Marine viral communities from the Pacific Ocean - LP-53 (SPAdes) (version 2) | ecosystem: Environmental > Aquatic > Marine > Oceanic | place: Pacific Ocean | collected 2010-02-08 | reverse complement strand
TGTCCATCAAAGGGATTTGGCTTAACACCGAATTCTGACAATATTCCTTCACACTTTGGGTTAAATACTATCATAGGTTCTGTTTTAGATACTGGGTCGGTCTTTAAAAACGACTTTAATCTTTCAGTTCCTTCGTTAATTCTTATTTTTTGTGAGTCAAAATAGATACCAGTTCGTTCTAACCAGACTTCTGCAGGGGCAGCCATAGCTTGGTGTTGATAACCTGCGATATCAATAACTCCGAACTGCGCATCTCTCCACCAAGGTCTTGATTGTGCTATATCTATAATTTCATCTGTAACCAGATTCCTTTCATAGATTTCATCTATCACTCTTACTTGGTCATTAACTATTTGTATTATTTCACAGGCGTATGCTTCTGAGTAACCAGGGTCTATCCATATATGTACAGGTATATCTGGTTCGTATTCTACGTCACGCACATGAATGTCAGCTCTTAGTTCATTAAATACCAGACCTTGTGGTGGGCTGGGTATACCTTCTATTCTTTCTAGGAAGAAATCATCTGAACTAGCTCGTTCTAGTGCTAATATTTCTGGGTCTTGTCTACCGCCTGGATATAAATACTGGTTAGAGTAGCTGGGTAATGAGAACGCTTGTTCATCTACTGATGCTGAGTGTTGCCATGACTGGTACATTTGTGGATACCAGCCAAGTGAGCCTTCAAAAGTACCAGCTAAAAACATCCAACCTTTCTTTGGAGCACATCTTCCACGTAATCTGTGAAAAGTTTCTAGGTCTAGCTGTGATGCTTCGCAACCAATGATGCCATTAGGTGCTCTCATAGCTAGTGTTCTTGGGTCTTTAGCAGACTTTGTTTCTATTCTTGTGCCGTCTGCGAGTACAATTCTGCCTGGGTCTACTCTTTTAGTTGATTCTTTTAGTAATCCTAGTGTAGCAAAGTCTTGTACAAGGTATTCAAACTCAGCTCTGGTACGTTCGTAGTCGGCAGCAACTAGCCAAAACAAACCTTGTCCTTCTGTTTCTAGGAATCTACCTAATAAATATTTAGCGGCAACCATAGATTTACCAGCTTGTTCACCACCAGCAACCAAGACAAATCTTTTTCTAGACTTTAGTATTGGCGATTGTAATGGAGTTGGTTTAAAGTCTACTTTGTCATAAATAAAATCAGCTAGTTCATTAACAGATACGTTGCTGTTATTTTTCTCCACTTTTGCCTCTTAATATATCTTCTGCTTGTTGTTGTGCTGTTTTAATATCAACACTTTCGCTTTCATCAAACTTAATACCTCTAAATTTAGTCTTAAGTTCTTTCATAATATCTTTAGCAGTTTCGTCATTTACCTGTGCGTTGTCTTTATACTTATCAGGTAGTAGACCTTTGAGTGCAAATATTAAAATAACTGGATTAGATTTAGGGTCTTTAGCTCTTTGAAATAGAGTTTGTTCTATTTCTTCTGCGAAATCATCTTTAACGTCATTAAATCTGGTAACAAAATCAAACTTATCATCTCGTTTCCAGCGTTTATACGTGCTTCTATCTATACCAGTCTTTTTACATGCGTGTGTAATCGTACCTAATTCTTCAAATGCTTCGAGAAATAAATCTTGTCTAGCTTTAATAGCTTCAGGATTATTGCCTGGCATATCGGGGACAGCGTTACTAGCCATTAATAACCTACCTTTTCATAGATTTTTTCTTATTTTTCTTAGGTGGTCGTCCTCTTTTAGAGCCGTATGTACCTTTTCCTTTAGGCATTATCTTTTTCCTTTGGCTGTTTTAGCCGATTGTTTAAATGCTTTAGCTGTAGGTCTACCTTTCTGTCCTGGTTTTCTCATCTTCTCGCCAGAGCCAGCTTTAATTCTTTTACGTTTAGCTTGGATATTTTCATAAAGACCTTTTTTAGATTTTTTTTTAGCCATTATTATTTACCTTTAGACTTCTTAGCTTTGTTTCTAGCACTAATAGCTCTACCTTTTTGTCTGGCATCAGCAGAAGAGCTGGCACCCCATGCACGTAGAGACAAAAGTTTACGTGTTGGTTTACCTTTAGAGTCTTTATCGGGTCCTTTGGAAGCCCCCATCCTAGCTAGAAAAGAAGCTCTGCGTGGATTGTCTCCTGATTTAACGGGAGCTTTTAACGTTCCACCAGTTTGTTTCTTATAAGATGCCCGACCTTTCTTGTTGAGTCCACCTTTAGGGTTTTGACCTGCCTTTCTCGTCCAAGCTGCAGATTTATATTTCTTTGCTGGCATTAATATCTCCAATATACAGGTTCATCATCTTTTATTATAAGATACCATATATGTCTATTCTTGCATTTATATTTAAACTCACGTTTGTGGGAATTTCGACTTGTTGCACATCTCTGTTTGCAATTATCATAGGGACAATTCATCTCATATCTAAACGCTTGGTTACCATAACCATTAGTAAAAGTCATAACATAAACAGTTTTGGCGTGGTAAAGAGAAACATATCCTTTCTTACGAATTAAAATAGTCGCATGTTGATGTGAATCTTTATATTTAGTTCGTTTAATCTTATAAGTTGGAGCAGTTGAATAGTCCGTATAACCACAGATAACACATTTGTTACCGTCATCACTAGAAATAGTTGCCCCTAAACACTTACTACAACCTCTTACCGTAACCATAAAAATGATGTTAGCATAAACTCGGTGGAAACGGAAACTAGGGCGTGGTGCTTTGCCTCACCACCATTGACCATTTCGTGCAGTACGTTGCTCTAGACTAATCTGCGTTCTTTCCACCACCCTGTGATACAATAGCCACGAATCATAGTTACCTCCTATCAACTATTGATTCTCTTAACTTAAGCCTTGTAGGACTATATCACCAGTCTTATAAGGCTTTTTCTTATTACATAATAATTCAGTAATAATTCTTCCCTTGACAGTATTTATTTGTTCTTTGTATAATCTAGTTCCCCAGAAACTTAAAGTTAATAAAGTTAAAAAGAAAAGAATAGAATATATACTAGATACTAGTAACTAGATACAGTAACTACTCTTTTATAATCTTTCTTTTTGTATTTTTTAAAATATACAGTACCCAAAATCCTAGAACCCAGAAACTATACCTCCTCTTTTATAGAAATTAAATATAGAAGGGTATACTCCGATGCTGCCCCCCAAAGACAAGACCCACCCCCTCCTAACCAGCAACCAGTACCTGTCGCTACTAGTTACTAGGTTAGTAGTGGATGGGTCTTACGATGCCTAGACCTTATTTAATAAGCATGGGCTACTTTTTTTAGTAAGTGCATACTTATTTATTAAGTGAGTACATACTTACCTAGTTATACTGTACCTATATCTTCTTTTTATCTGTAGTGTCATAGCTATTTATTAATATAACTATTACTTTAGGTCTTAAGGTGTACTTTAGGTTTTAAGGTGCTTAATGCTATTAATCATTTCATTAATCACTTTCGGGGAATTTTGGTGCCTACCTGGATTTCCTCCAGGAAAATTCTATTAATCACTTTCACCCTATTTTTAACCTTCAAATAATCCATCCAGCAATTCCGAGAATGCAGCACCTGGAGGAATTACCTGGAGCTCCTGGAGCACCATATTTCCTTTACCTGGATTAAAAATAATCGCTCCAGGTGGAGCAGCTGCAGCACATCAAACGGGAAATATAGCAGCTGCTCGCTGCAGCACATCAACCTTAAAAATAATTCCTCTATATAAGGCATACTAAAATCAATATTTCAGGTATTTCATGCCTAAAATTTAGCAATATTTTTTGAATATTTTAATTTTTATTTTTTGGATAGGTCTTTAGTCACGAAAAAACAAATAATAATTATATAAGTATAATTGCAAATGTCCGAATTTCGTGCCTATAAATCCTTCAATCCTAATATTAGAATTTTTCTATTTAGTCACGAATAGGCACGATAATGATATTTCAGGGTATCAAAATAGCGAAAAAACAGGTCTTTTTTACCCTATTTTTAAGGATTAGCTATTGTGTTAATAAATTAATAAATGTAGTCTATGGACATCAAATAAATAAATCTATTAAGGGAGATGAGTACATAACTGAAGGGATTAAGGTTTAGTAACCTAAGTAACAACAGGAAAAAAATGAATATAAGAGATTAGTATAACTAAAATCTAACTTATAAAAAGTACATAAATAACATAGATTAAATTCTTATAATTTAAGCCCTACCCAAGCTGCCTATGAAGGCTAATAATATTGTCTTAGATAGCTAAGACCTAGATTATAAGACTGTACCTACACCATGACTAATCATCATATTATAAATACGTCAGATTATAGGGTTCTTACTAGGAATCTAGTAATTATGAAGGGGATGGGGCAGACCATTTCCAGACCATAAAAAGTACACTGTCTAATAGGCACTATCAATAGTGATTAGGTACGAGGTTCAATCGGCAAGACAGTCAATACAATATGCTAGTAATAGCAATGGCAAAGTATCCCTCAAACTCTTAACCATAGAGAACGGATTAAGCAAAGTATATGAAACTATTTATAAAAGCATACTGTCTAAGCTGTAGAGTTGAAAGGCTCTAGGTTAATAACTTGAGAATTGAAAACTAGTGACTACGTAGTGACTAGGGTAAGGCTATCCAAACCTGATATTCGAGCAGGTACTAACGTACCCAAACAGTTATTCCATTGATAATATCAATGACGTTACCATTTCCAACTAATACGAAATTAGTTAAATACAGTGAACAAGTCCCAAAACGAACACATAATAATAAAAATTATGATTGGGCAATCAGATATCCAAATATCAAAAATTAAAGACGTTTGATATGTGTGATTGGGTATCTGATTTGTTCAGTATATAAGAAAACTTATTCTTACTGATGAGATTAGTTAGTCACTAATTGAAATACAGAAAAATTATAACCTCACAAGGAGAAATTATGACTACAAAAATAAATGTAAATGATATCCAGGTAGATGTGAACCAGATAGCTGAAGATATCATCCAACGCAGGCACGAGGACAGAATCTACAACGCCACAGATTTGGCTAATGCTATCAACAATCATGATTGTTGGACTGATGGCGATTTTGGCTGTGAATATGATATAGCTGAAGATGGCGCACCTGTATCTGTAAAGTGTGAAGTTTTTGGGTGGGATTATACGCAACCTGTAAATGAAATTGATGAGACTTTTTAGGAGTAAATTATGGCTAAAGTAAAAATACAGGATACATGGATAGACATTACAAATTGTAAGACTGAAAAAGAATTTGTAGATGTTTGTTATGAAGTTTATGGTAAACCATCAGTCATCAATGTAACAAATTATGAAGGTATTCCAGATGGTCTTATGACTGAAGAATGGGGCTTTTCTGATATAGATGAAACTTATTATCCAGAGCCTGAATTATTTGGATTAATTGCGTCAGGTAAATTTAAATTAGTCCATGAATTTGTAGAACAAACAGGCTATGAAATAGAAGATTGCATAGGTAGTGAAGCATGGAAACATATTCCAGAGGAATATGAATTTAACTATGTTGACAAAAATGTTCGAGACATTATTAGCGAAATGGAACACAGTTTAAAGGGGGAATATTCAGACTTTGAAGATTTCGCAAGGGAACACTACGAAGAAAGGTATCAAAGTTGTGACTGTTACGATTGGATTAATTGGGATATATACATTGATGAAAAAAGATTGGAATATATATATGAATGGAATATTACAACTAATAACGTATGGCAAATAGAAAAGGAGCAGGAGTAAGTGGTCTAACAAAAGAATATATGATACAATCTATTAATAAAGTTTAATGATAGGAGTTAAACATGCTAGAAACAATGGAAAAAGAAACAATGGCAAAACCCAAACCGTTAGAAAAAGCTGAATTCTCAACAAGTAAATATACTGTTGAGAGAATGATAGAGAATGATAAACAAAGGGTAGCACAAGGATTACCAAGAGTATTATTTAACTATGGATATAAGAATGGAGCTACCTTCCCAGAGTCCGCACAAAGTAAAAGCACCACCAAACCATATGGTGGGATTAATCGTATTCTATTACCATTAATGGATTTAGAACATGACTCACATATATATCTAACCAGAACAAAAGCTAAAATGTGGGGCGGAGATATTAAAGAGGGTGCTACATCATATAGGGTAGTACACCCTACATATGTAACATATGTACATAAAGAAACTGGCAAGAGATTAGTAACCTATGATGGAGGGAAAGGCAAACCCAATACAACAGAAGAGGAATTAAAAGAATTAAGAAAACAAAACTTAGTAATAACAATAGTAGGTAAGCCTAAATTTTCCTATGTCTACAATGTAGAAGACGCTGTAGGCATTGATTTCAAATTCCCAGAATTTAAACAAGACTTTCCAGATAAGATTGATGGCGATAAATGGATTGAGTATCTATTAGAAATAATGCCAAACCCACCTAACATAACACGCAATGTTGGTAATGTTAATTATTATCGAGAGTCTACAGATACAATCAACATACTGCCCAATAAACAATGGCACGAATTAAAACATTTAGTATCGACAGCAATACACGAAATCTACCATTCAACAGGTCATCACAGTAGAGTTAACAGACCAAACGTAGGTCACAGCACCTTTGGTAGTAAGAAATATGCTAAAGAAGAATTGATAGCTGAGATAGGAACAATAACTTTAGCTAAACAATTAGATATAGAGATACCTGTAGACAATTCAGAAGCATATGTAAGTAGTTGGTTAAGTGTATTAAACGATAACCCATCAATGCTCTTCGAATCAGTTAAAGAAGTAGACAAAGCAACCAGGTATATATTAGCAGGCATAAATGAATAAGAATGATTTAGATACAATTCAAAAGTTGATGGCTCGTAATTCTGAAATTAAAAAATACTATACCCATCAACTGAAAAATAAACAAAAACAAATAGATTATTACGAGTCATTATTAATTATAAAGATATATAAATTTATCAAAAGAATCATAAGGAGATAGCATGAAAAATAAAGTAGCTGAAATAACTATTGAGACAGATGACCCTAGTGTTGTAGATAAAATACTAACATTCATATGGGACAACGATTTAAGAGCAATGCCAAAAGTTAAGTATTTAAAATAAATAAGAGGAGATAGCATGAGCCATCCAGGAAATGACCCAGTACTAGAAGACATTTACGAATACTTATATGAACAGTTAAAGAGAGAACCAACTACAAAAGAAGTTCGAGAAGAATTTGAAAAAAGGAGTAGATAGATTAATGAAAGTAACTAAAGAGAGTATAGAACACAGCACAGAAATCAGTAAAACTTTAGCAAAAGTAATTACACCAGCGTTTATACAAATACATGACCTACATGATATGTCTGATAATGCACAGGATGAAGGCTATGCAGTAGATACAGAACATATAGATGAGAGACTACAATTTGTAGTAGGTACTGTCGCTTGGGTAATTAAACAAGCAGACCCTAGTTGGGACGTAGGTAAGTTTCTTTACCATGTATATAAAGACACTAAATATAAACAATCATTAGAGTGGTGGAGAAAGCGTAACTTAGATATAAATAGTGGCTCTATGCCAATCGTACCTAACGGAGACAAGAGGTTAAAAATTCGTAAGGGATTGAAACAAGGGGAACAAGCCTATTCGGCAAATGATATACCTAAAGTAACACCATCTAAGAAAACTGAGTCTGAACAAGAGTATTTTGATAGAACTATGGGCAGTATGTGGACTAAGATTAACCCTGATAAGGAGAGTAACTAATGAAACCAGAAATACATATAGAATCAGACTTAGAGTATGCAGAGAGAGTAGCAAAAATAAACATGGAAGGAGTAGATAGCATGACAGAACCAAAGGATACCCAAGAAATGTTAGCAGAATATGGAGCAATTAAAGAAGCAGATAATGTACTTTTAACCGATTACATAGAATTTGCTGAACGTAAAATAGAAATATATAAATTTGACTTAGAACAAATCAATGACATGGGTTTTGAAAAAACAATAAAAATGTCCCTGTTATCTGATACAGAAGAAAATTTAGAAAAAGCCAATTTACCTGTAACAGAACAAACTGTAGTAGCCCATATAGAATCTTATATAAATGGTGCTAAAGAAAATATAGAAATGGCAAAACAAGAAAGGAGATAACGTGGCAGATAACTTTAACCAATGGGAAGGTCTAAGTGAGTCTGAGTTACTACCTGATTACTACCCTTGTGTAGAGTGCGGAGAAGCACGAGACGTTAAACATATATTCATAGATACAGATAAAAAAGTTAGATGTCCAACTCACATGTTGGCTCACATAAATACAATATTATTCACAGGATAGGAGAACTAAATGAAAAATGCTTTTAAAGAGTTTGTACAGAAAAAACAAAATCAAGCTATCAAAGATTTTAAACAAGGTGTTATAGATTACTTTTTAGAAAGCCCCTCTAATAAATCAGATAATTATTATTACAATGAAGGTGCAAACTTTGGAGACCAGTTGTATTGTGAGCAAGAGGACATGATTATAGATGGGAAACACAAGAGTTTGCATGGTGAATAAAACAATAGGAGAAAAATATGTCCAAAAATATAAATAACAATTTTACCCAGAGAATAGAACAAGTAACAATGTTGGTAGCAATAGATAAAGATGCCTACCCTGATAAAACACTAGACTTAATAATGGAACGTGCTATGAAAGAGCCAGAAGTTCTTGACCAAATTCAAGTCATTGAATGTACTGTAGAACCTTTAGAGTTGTCAGGTATTATGTATAAGAATTTGAAAAAAGTAGCCGAGTAGATATTCAGTCGTTGACATCAAACAAATATAACATTACAATAGTATCTATAAACAGTATCTATACTAATCTTTCTATAATAATTAATAGAATAGTATAGTAACTAGTTTATAGGTACTAGGATATAAATAAGGATATAAAAGAATAAATGGTTAAATTAAATCCAGCATATAAGTGTAATAACTGTTCAACAAGTTTATACGATGTAGAAGAAACATCAAAGTTATTAAATGTACACCGTCAAACAGTAATAAGATGGGTAAAAGCAGGAACATTAGAGACACATAATTTAAGAGGTTTTTATTTTACAGAAGAACAAATTAAGAATTCAATAAGATAGGAGAAATTTTATGGAATCACAATCATTTCCAGATTCAGAAACAGGCGTACCTATTGTTATAGTACGAGTATCATCAGAAGACAGGAACGGCAACCCGTTAGTAGATAGACTGTCAGGCGACCGACAGAAAGCTATTAGTCTTTACTTACCATGGGAAGGGTTTAGGTTTAGTAAGTATGGAATAACTACATACCTACGTGAAAGCCAAGTACCTAAAGATTTAAAGTCAGGAGACACTAGGTACTGCCGAGTCATTAGACAAAGCATTAGAACTAGAGATATGTTTACTAAAGACGGACAGTTAGACGGTAGTGAACAATGGCATTGGGAATATTCAATTGCTGAATGGGATGTGGATAGAGAGTCAACGCTACCAGTAGCACAACAGCCAGTTGCTACTCCACCCTCAGAGCAACCAGCAAACCAGAAATCAGTGTCAACTCAGTACAAGCCTAAAGAAGAAAAGATACCTGATAACCAGATAAAAATTATGAGACAGACAGCACTCAAGTGTGCGTCATGGATAGTTGTTCCAACAGTAGCAGAGATGGGTATAGAAACATCAGTTAAGAAAAGCATGGAGATTGCTAACTTGTTTCTTGATTATGTTATTAGTGGAGAAATTCCAAATAGTAAAGCAGAGAAGCAAGCAGAAGAACAACCACAAGAAATAGATGAGGAGTGGAACTAATGGCAAAAGAAATAAAAGAAATGCAAGCACGTTTAAAAAAGTTAGAGAGAAAAGTTGCATCTCAGGATGCTTTAATAAACAAATTGTATACACTTGATATAATCCAAAACTACAGTAAATATAGGAGTACTGCATGAAACTAAGAACACATGATGGAGTTGTTGTTGCTAACCTGGTGGGAACAACTGTAGTTAAAAAAGCAAGAGAAGAAACACATATGTTACGAACCCCACCTTCGTGGTCATTTGATAAAAACATTATAGAAGATGCTTATTCTAATGGTGCTACAGACATACGAATAGAAACTACTGATACAGATAAAGTATATACAACTACAATTAAAAACTTTATTGATAAAGCAATAACTTTAGATAGAGGGTTTGGTAGACAAGTAGCGTTGTTGCTTAAGCATTGGACAACTGGAAATCCAGAAGGCAAACAGTTGTCTTTGTTTATGGATAAATAATATGACTAAATTAAATAATAAAGATAGGGAGCAAATGAAAAATATGTTAAAACAAAGATGGTTAAAACCCAATAAGCCAATAGTTAAAAGATACAAGAATAAAAAACCAATTATTCCTGAAAGAACGCCACGTAAATTAATAAGAGATTTACCTATAACAACACAAACTGTGTTAATAAAGTTAACAAATAGTGGCACTATTCCTATGGCAGTTATGGAATATGTTGTTAATGATAAAGATATAATAATAGATAAAAATGCACGATTAGCTTTGATAGAAATTAGATTAACACAACAAGATACTCCTAGAATTCCTGCTCACGTTAGACGGAATTTAGTAGAAGAAGTTGAACTTGAAGATAAAGAAGCTATTAAAAAAGAATTTAAAGGTATTAATTATTTAGACGACAAGTTAGATAAACCATTCAAATACTCTAGTAATATAGACATAAAACCTATAGAAGAAATAGTAGAAAATCTTGCAGAAGAACTTGCACAAGAAACTATAGAAACACCTGTAGAAGAAATTGTAGTTGTACCTAACAAACCTAAAATGCCTAAACATGTACAAAAATATATAGATAAAGAAGTTGAAAAAGAAAATATAGTTTTAACAACTATATCTCAACCAACTTTTAAAAAGAGTGATAAGATAACCATACCAATAATTAGTTTCTCTATTTGGAGAATAGCAATTAAGTTTACAATAGAGTTCAGGCGTTAAGGAATATATAATGTATATTGGAATTAAAACAGATTATGTAGTTGAACAGGAAACAGACAGTTTAGAAATTTACTTAAACTTAAAAGAAGTTAGTAACATGTTATCAGTTTCTTCTCAAACAATAATTAATTATATAAAAGAGAAAAATATGCCTTACCATAGAATAGGTAAGGATGGACAATACAAATTTCTACAATCAGAAATACATACCTGGTCTAAAAAGCAGTAATACTATCAGGGTGAAACCACTCGTGCTTTTATGTATGGCACGTTAATGTGGTTGGTTTTATATATTTGTGCCAACCTCACTCCTTTTGTGAACCCAGTAGTCTCACGAACTTTAGTGGTTGATGTTCCAATGAGTATAGTATAAAAGCAATGTTCTGAGCATAACGTTAAACTGCTCTCATTTGATAGGAGGATTCAATGACAACACACCCAAGAGAAGATATCGTACAAAAAATATTAAGCAAACAAACAGCTATTTTAAATCAAATAAAAGACAGGATAGAAAAATGTTCCTGTACTGCTGATTGTGGTTGGCATATTTTTGGCAAACTTGAGATGCAACTTTCAGATGTTTTATTAGAACAACTAGAAGAATATTTTCTTAAAGAACAAGATGTAAAACTTTACACTAGTGACTTAGCATTAATGATGAATGGTATTGAGAAATTTGCACAGCATAAAGTAGAAGAAAAAATATATAAAGCAGACGTGCAACCACGCAAGTCTAAAGGATGGAAGTAATGGATAGAGTAGATACAGAAATGGTAGGCTCAATAGTTACAGCCTGGTATCCAGCAAAAGCACATGAAGATGACAACTACCAAGTAAAAATGGTAGCTAGTGGTATTACAGATAGGAACGCAAACTTTAAGACTGAGCTAGAAATTTCAGTTAGAGTTGTTTCAGGTAGAGATGGAGAGTATAGATGGGAAAGAGTAGAGCATAGTGGTCAGAACTTATTAGCTTCAACGCTAAAGACTACCTTCAGAAAACACATGGAAGAAAGAACTGAGATATACGGAGTGGAGTTTTATTGGGGCAACATACTACAATCATGTGCTGATGGAATTATCAGGGCATATAGAGAAGGAGAGCCTGCATTTACAGTAGGAGAATTAACTGAATTTGTACCAAGAGATTATGCAATTAAACCTTTATTGATTAGAGGTGTTCCTAATTTAATATGGGCGCAAGGTGGTTCAGGTAAGAGTTGGTTTGGGTTGTTGTTCTGTGTACTTGTTGATAAAGGTTTGAGTGCTCATGGTATTAAAGCTAAACAAGGCAGAGCATTGTATTTAGACTGGGAAGAAGAACCAGACTTATTTAAACAAAGAGTTAAAGCAATACATAAAGGCTTAGGAA
>Ga0209337_1002807_pt1 | contig 12412 bp, 13 predicted proteins | sample LinPmetageLP53_FD_184044 | JGI IMG/M metagenome (GOLD analysis project Ga0209337, IMG submission 184044) | Marine viral communities from the Pacific Ocean - LP-53 (SPAdes) (version 2) | ecosystem: Environmental > Aquatic > Marine > Oceanic | place: Pacific Ocean | collected 2010-02-08 | reverse complement strand
TGTTGTTGTAGAAATACAAGGAGAAGAACTTGTCACTTAATAAAAGCAAAGATATTAAAGAGTTGCGTAAGTTTGATGTAGACCTAGAGTTTGGTCAGCAATGGGAGACTCACATAGATGAAATGTTTTCAGGTGCTAAGACTTGCGAGATTAAGACTGAGAGAGATAAGTGGGCCACCACAGGTAACATCTGTATTGAGACTGAAAGCTATGGTAAGCCATCAGGATTAACTAGCACTGAGGCTGAGTTGTGGGTACACAATCTAGTTAAAGATGGTGAGTTATGTTGTAGCTTAGTATTTAATACGGATAAACTAAGACAAGTGATGGATGATATGAAACCTTACCAAGTAATGGGTGGAGACCACAATGCATCAAAGATGCACTTAGTCAATATAGCTAAACTTTTGAAGGCGGTTTCTTCTTAGGTTTATAAATATTATTCTTATCAGACTGAGCTAATAACTTTGTCATTTTCATTTCAAGTGCCGGTGCTTTGTTATCTTCTTTGTACATTTTATTGTACTCATTAAAGTTCGGCATTATTTGTGTTCCACATCCCATACTAATCCTCGTCTATTAAATCACCAAGTGGTTTGAATGCTGCACCTAATGGTCCAAGAGAGCCATCAATGCTTTCACCTAACCAATCAAACAAGTTAGGTATACTATCCAACTTATCACTAACTGTCTCACCTGTATACACAGGAGTTATAAACTCATCAAACACTCTGTTGACAAACCCAACTGCTGTACCACCTAACGCAGTTGTTGCATCATCTTGGAATCTACCAGCACCCCCAACTAAACCAACCCAGCCTGTTAAACCAGCTCTGTCTATGGTTTCTCTAAATCCCGGTTCTTCAAAATCTTGTTGTCTTATACCATCCTTTAGCATTTCAGCTACATACACAATAGCATAAGCCATGGCTATTCCACCAGCAGCTCCAACTGCAGCTCCAAAATCTGGAGTACATTGTTTTGGATTTAATTTCTTTAAAAGTCTCTTGACTACTGTATTGCCAAACACAACAGGGAATGTTTTAAGTTGTGCTAAAACTGCAAGCCTAGGGTCGGACATCCACATTGGTTTGTTAGTAGCTTTAGGGTGTACAACCACATCATCCACTACCTTGTGCATCCAAGGCACAAGAAGGTCTCTAACTGTAAACTCTCGTGCATCTTCCTCACTTAAAAACTTAGCTGGTTTTCTTTTGCCAGCTGGTTTAATCATGAGTTGTTCTTTGGATAAAATTATATCCATCTTTTTATCATCCAACAAATTTATATTAATTTTACCAGTCTCAGGGTCTGTAAACACATCCATTAAAGACTGCCAGTTTTCCATGCTGATACCATTTTCTTTTAATTCACTTGCTAGTCTTTGTTGTTCTATGTCGCTCAAATCACCATTGATTATTCCATTTGCTTTAGTGTTAAGATTAGAAAGCATAGCTTGAGCAGCCCAGTTTCTATTAAAGTTTGTCCACTGTGTAAGCATACCACCTAACGGACTTCTAAACCAAGCATTTAATACTTGGTCTTTGTCAGTAGCAAACAAAGCATCTAATCTTTCATTAACTCTAGGGTCTAAATTAAATCCAAGGATTGCCATTGTTCTTTGATTGTCACCTCTTGCTACATACTTACCAGTCTTTAGTTTTTTACCACCCTCTCTGCTATACCTAAACGCTTCTGGTATTGTTTTTAGCATGTTACCAAAACCAGCTCTCTCCCCTATCCAAGCAAGCTCAGTAAGAGAAGACAAGGTAGCTAAACCAAGGTGCGTCATAGCACCTACTCGTGTTGCAATCCTAGATACTGCTAGTAAATCTGGGTTAGCATCTTTCTTGTAGTTGTTGTGCACTGCATCATACACATCGTATACTCTTTCTATTTGTTCTTGGTCTATAGCTTTAGCGTCAGCTAAGTCTTTTAATCTTTTATTAAGCATCACTGCATTCTGACCAAATGCTCTAACGGAAGCTACCCTTGTTGCTGCTTCCTGTGCATAGCCAGTAAGTATTTTTTCAAGACTAGTTTCTCTAAAGTTTAATCCTTCTTTTGATGCAAGCTCGTCTAAAAATTGCAAGCGTTCACTTCTAGTTTTTTCAAAGGAAGGTTGTTTTTGTGGTTTCTTTTTCTTGTCCTTACCTTGTGTTCTAAAGATAGGGTTTACATTTTCAGGAGTTTTTCCTACAATCTTGTCAACCATCCTTTCTATTTTTTCAGGAGTCAAAGCCTCTAACACTCTTCCTTCTTCTTTAGCTTTTGCAACTGCCCTTGCATCAGACTCCTTAACTAATCTAATAAAAGCGTCTCTGTTTTCTGCCACCTGCTCTGCGTTTAAAGGGTTGGTAAGATAGTTAAGCTGTTCATTGATGCTTATACCACTTTGTCTTAAATCTTTAAATATTCTTTTGTTTAATACTTCTGATATTACTGCAATGTCTGCGTTTATTTCTTTTATTTTTTCTGGTGTATTAAATTTAGTTCCTGCTAAAAGTTGTGAACTTGGATTGTTTCCTTTAATGCCTTCTCTTAAGTATTTTATTATGTTAGGGTCACTTGATTTAAGCAGCTCACCAAAGCCTGCCTTGCGGTCAGTATACTTCGCCAGTATCTCAGTTATAGGTTCTAAATAAAATCCAGACTTAGTATCTCTTATGTTATAAAAGTCATTGTTACCTGTGTTCTCATTGAGTTGATTGCTGCCTGATTCAGTAGGCATAAACATCTGTCTTAGTTTATTTGCAGCATGAAATGTAAATCCAGTCTTTGCGTTTTTTGCTATCCTATCTATATCAGACAAAGGTTTCTCAGCTATTCCTTTGTAGCCTAGCTTAAGTCCTTTAACAATAGAAGTTTCTCCTAAAGTTTTGCCGGCTTTGCTTTCAAACAAATCACCACCTTGTTTAACTAGTTTATTAAAAGTGCTTTGATACTCAGGTATTTTAATCTCTTTACTTTCTATAGATGTTTTACTTGTTTCACTTTCACGCTCTGCTAACCCAGCATTAAAATTTTTAGCCAACCTACGAGCTGTTCCTATGTCTCTGTTTTGTGCTCTACCTACTCCAACCGCACTTGGAGCACCTATAGCACCAACAACAGGACCAGCAACTATAGACTCTTCAAGTATGTCTTGCATTCCTTCTGAGGATGCTAGTCTTTGTGGCTCAACAGACGTTCCAATTTGTAAAGCCTTTTGCCCAGCCTCAGTAGCCATTTCTTTACCTACAAGACCACCTAAATATTTACCACCAGTTTTAGCTTGTGCAGCTAATGATTGTCTATTAGTGTTAACCATCTTTTGCAATACCTTTTTAGTAGACTGTAATCCACCTCTTCCAAAGGTTTGTCCAATAGCTTTAGACATTGCTGACGCACCAGCTTTTGGCACTAGCATATCTAAGTATGTAACACCTGCTGCTACCACTGCTGCTTTCATTTTCTCAGCTTGAGACAACTGCCTACCACCAGCTCTTTCTTCATGCTCTTGCAATGTGTCTGCTAAGTTTGCATTGTATGTTAGTGCGTATGTTCCCATGTAAACTGCCGAGCCAAGAATTTTAGCAACAGGGTGAGGTACTAATTTTAATGTACTACCAATAGCAAAACCCATCATAGGTACTATTGTATTCATAGAGTTAAGTGCTGCTTTTTCTGACCACCAAGACACTGGGGAATCTGACTCTAAAAATCTTTCAGGGTACTTGGATTCAAAACCAGATAGTTTTTGTTCTTGCTCTTGTGCAAAAGCATCAATGCCCGGTGTGTCTAAACCAAGTATATCACCAATAGCACCAGCACCTTCTCCTTGCATGCCAAGGTACATAGGTGTAGCTGCTTGTCCTGCACCTATTTTTTTAACTGCATTAATTTCCTCGTCTTCAAAAAAGAAACCCATAATAATTTATCCTTTATTTAACGTAAGTCTTCTAAGCCTCTGTCTTCCATGACTTGTTGAAGTGCTAGCATTCTAACTTCTCCCGGAGTTTTGTTTGGAAAAGCTAAAGATATAGCTTTAATGTTTGTTGCAACTTCACCTGCAATAGCGGTCATTGCATCAGCATCTCCGGCATTTGGATTAGAAGAAAAACCACCTAAGAATGTGTCACCAAACATTTCCTTAACGTCTGGTAATAGCTCTGCTGTTAAATCTTTAAGAGTTTTCTTTCCGTAAAGCTCTGCTGTAGTATTTGCTTTAGCTTGTGCTGCTAAAGCTGCTACTTTGTTTTTCTGTGCTGCTGCTTCATTAGCTGCAAATACTTTAGCAGGCATGTCTACTGCTGCTCTTTGTTTAGGTGTTCTTCCATAGTAATCCATAAGAACTCCTAGTCTACTTAACCTAGTATCTCCTTTAAGACCACTCATGCTTTCTTTCCACCAGTCAGGGTTCTTAAGATTGTCACCCATTTTTTGCATACCAGTTTTAGAACTAGAAAGTTTTTCACCAGTCCTTGGATTTATACCAGCATCAAAAGTTTCTCTGCGTTGTGCGTTTGGACTTATAAAATTATTTCCAGATGTTCCAGTTGCTGTGTTTTCTGGTCCTTGCATTCGTTCCATTAATTGTTGTATAGTCAAACCTGTTGCTGCTGCATAAGCAGTAAGTTTTGTTGGGTCAAGTTTAAATGTAGCAGGGTTTGCTTTGTTCCATGCTGCTTGTTGAGCTTTATTCATTATAGGAAACTGTGGTCTTTTTGGTGTAACTTTTTGTTTAAAAAGTTTATTAGCCAAGTTTTTTAGTTTGTCTAAATTCTTTGGGTCTGTTACTTTTTTCTTAACATAGCTAGCACCGCCTTTTAAAAATGGTGCAGCTACTGCTAATCCTGCACCTGCTTTAAACACACCACCCGGAGATAAATAATCTCCAATGTTTGTTATTGGCAAATCATCCTCACCCTCATATACTGAAGGCACAAACGAATCTTCTACCCAAGTGCTGTCTAAAGGACAACTTCCTTTTTGTCCCGGCACTGCCATTCCGTTTTTCATACAAGGCATTACTTCTCTCCTTTATTAAATTTATTCATACTATCTTCTCATGTTTGGTGGACCATAACTTACAAATGGTTTACTAGTTACTGGGTTTGTTGCAACAACAGGTCTAGACGTAGGTCTAGGTGGAGGTGCTGAAATTACACTAGGTGGACCTACTGGTGGTGTGTTGTATATAACTGGAGGAGGTGGATTAAATATACCTCCTTGATTTTGAGCAATTATTGCATCAATTGCAGCATTGCTTCCCGAAGCATTATCATAAGAACCCTCATACTCAAACATATTATCAGTAAAAGCAGGTGAGTTATCAGGTGGGTTTTGTATAAGAGTTTCTTCTGTATTAACTGGTTCTATATTTGCCGGAAATCCCATACCTGCTGTGCCAGCTATAGTTTCCATTACACTACTCCATATAGAAGGTTCTTTAGTAACAGACTCTGCAACTTCTTCAGCACTGGGACTATCACTATCAAATAAACTTTGAACTGCATTTACACCACTCATTATAAGCTCATCAAATCCCGGATTGTCAGTGCTGCCACCAAAAGTATAACCACTCATGTCGTTGTTTTCATTAGTTGGTGTATACATATCAGACATATTTAACATAATAGAATTTTCAAACAAACCGGGGTTTGTACCCATAGCTTGTTCTTCTACAGTCATGGGTGCAGACATAATTAATCTGTCTTCTTCCTCATCAGCAGCAGTTAATAAATTCATGTTATTACCATTTGCATAATTAGCAGGAAAATTGTTAGATAAATAACTCATGCTATTTGCAGTGCCACTGTCAACTGGTCTAACTAATGATGGTATAGACATAGAGTCTTCAAATGGATTAGTAACTGTGTTAGGAGGAAGTTGTTGTTGTGTGTTTCCTATGCCAGACTCATCTGCTGGCATAGTCATACCACTTGGCATAAATTGTTGAGTGTTTCCTATGCCAGACTCATCTGCTGGCAAAGTCATACCGCTTGGCATAAACTGTTGAGTGCCTGCTATGCCAGCTTCGTTAGCACCACTACTATATCCCATTCCTGAACCTTGTGTAGCATTGCCTATGCCAGCTTCGTTAGCACCGCTGCTATATCCCATGCCCGAACCTTGTGTAGCATTGCCTATTCCGGGTTCATTAACACCACCAGTGTAACCCATTCCTGAGCCCTGTGTAGCAGTTCCTATACCAGTCTCATTAATATAAGAATTTAATAAACCACTATCCATTCCAGATGAATAATTGTTAGTACCATTATTATTGTTAACGTCATTATTGTTAGTGTTGTTGCTAGTGTTGGTGTTTGTATTAGACGTTGGTACTTGTGGTACACCTGCAGGCATAGTAATTGGAGGCAGAGTAATAGCAGTGTCTGCTACTCCCGGCTCAACAAAGCCCTCACCATATTGACCTTCATAATATAAATTAGGACCGGGAGGTGTGCCATATCCAGCACCACCTGTTCTTAATCCTTGTCCGTATGTGTACTCAGGAACACCACCCGGACCTTCATAATTAAATAAAGAAGATTCGTTGTATGCATCCATGCTAGGATTGTATATAGTTCCTGAAGGTGTACGTTGTCTTAAATCCTGTGACAATTCAAAAGGAGTTGTTCCTGCTTCAGCAGAAGAAACCTCACCAGAGGCTACAGCATTTGCTATAGCAGTATTCTTATCTACATCTGGGTCATAAAATATACCACCCGGCTCAAATTTTTCATTTAGTTTAGAGTTGTAAGGTATACCATCTAGTCCCGGCTTCCATCCTTCAGCTGCCATTTCTGGAGTTATAGTAGTTGGTCCTTTAAATTCATCTTTAAATGAATCAACCATTTGGTTTACTTTATAATCTACATAAAGGTCAGTACCAAATTTTTTAGCACTGTCTACTAAATCACTTGTTTTGTCTTCAATAAATTCAAATCCAGTATGAAATATATTGTGTGCCATTTAAACTCCTATAAAAAAAGGTTTGCTGCTTGTGCTATTCCACCTAAGTTGCTCATTAAACTAGCACCCGGAGTAGTAGACACTTGTTGACCAGTAGTTGGTACTAATCCACTAAACCCTGCAATGCCTTGTTGGTATTTATTAAACTTATCATATGGTTGGTTTTGTTCAAACTGTTGTCTAGCTTGAGCATCTCTTATTAGTGCTTGTTCTCTGCTTTGTTGTTGTCCACCAGATGCATTAAGAGCACCATAAGGACTAAAGCCTGCGTTCATAAGACTGCCTGTCATACCTAATGTATTAGCTTGATGTCCTAAACCTTGACCATAGGCTTGTCCATAAATATCTGCTGCTGCCATGTTAGCTGAATCAGCAGCTCCAGCAAGTGCATTGCCTTCTGCAATACCTTGTCTGCCACCACCATAACCACCTGACATAATAGCTCCACCTCTAATGTTTGCCATTTCACCAGTCAATCCACCCATTGCTCTGTCTGCTGCTGCTTGTGCCATAGAATTTACATAAGGATTGTTAGCTACATCTAACATATTAGAACTAGTACCTTGTTGATATGCACTCATTGCTGGGTTCATTATACTTGGAGCACCTTGCACAGCAAAATCTCTTATACCTTGTTGTGCTGTTTGCTGGTCTGGTGTAAACCCTGCTTGTGTTTGCCCAGTGTAATACTCTGGACTATAGTCGTTGTATATTTTTTGTGCTTCTTTAAATCCACCTTCCATATAAGGAACTGCTACATCCCATGGGTCTGCATTTACCGAAGTTGTGTCCGAACCTTTTGACATTATTTTATCTCCTTTGCAAATAATCTTGTTATTTCTTTATAGTCTATATCTTTAAGCATATTTCTCCAGCCTTTACGACCAAATAATTCTACATACTCGCAGTTCTTTTCTTTTCCAAATGCGTTTAAGAGTGCATCTGCTTCATCTCTCCATTCTATAAACTCATTGCCACCTAATAAAATGACGCAAAGCAAATTCTTTTGTGGGTATTGTGCTATCTTTGTTACAAAAGCACCTAACACCCCTTCTTTGTTAAACTTTACCCAAAGCTGCATATCTCTTGATTTACAGGACTTCTTTATATCCTCTATACTGTACTCACCTAAACCATATTCAAGGGCAGCATTCAAGTATTCTTCAACGAGAGACCACCAACCATCAATATTCTCCGACCTTATACCTTCAATCAAAGTTTACTCCACGCTCCGTTACTAAGGTAAATATAAAGTCCTTCACCAGCACCCGGATTCCAATTAGTTCCATCAGCATAACGTAAATCGCCAGCTCTAGGTTTAGTTATTTCTACATTAGATGTATCAAAATGTCCATCAGCAATGTTATTTACTACAGCACTAATCCTGTCTAACTCTGATTGCAAATATGCTGGTAAATCTTCTGGCTTATTAGGTACAGGAGCTTTAGTATATTTTATACTCATACACCACTGCCTCTGTTACCAGACGGACTCCAATGTATTTCTAAATTAGCAAGTGCCCAAGTGTTATCATCTGTAGATTCTATTCTAATACCCACATAATTTCCTGTAGCTCGCACTGGTATTTCTGAATGCACACCACTAGTAAATGTATATGGTCCTTTCCAAGTAGTTCCTTGATGCGGATTCATTTCACTGCCCACATAAAAATCTAATGAGCCTGTGCCTGATACCCTAGGTACTAGTTTGTTTATAGACTTAGTTCCCGGATACCCTAATTGCATATTATCTTTTTCTACAAATGCTCTAAAGCTAGTTCCTGCATTTTGGTTAGTACCTAATGCATATAACTTTGTAACACTGGGTGATGCTAATAATAATGATGGCTTTAATGGTGAATCCCAAGCCTGACTATCTGTATCCCAAGTGCCAGACTCTGACCAATTAGTTGTTGAATCAAATTCTAAGATGCCCCAAGCAATGTAACTTGTAAAAGGTAAATCTCTTTTAGACCAACTGTTGTTTCTAAAGTTGTATACAAAAGCTGTGTCTGCAAATGCGTTAGTGTCATTTGTATTAGATACAAAGTTAACCCACATTTCATTCTTTTCTCTGTCAACAGCAACAAATGTTCTTGTCTTGTAATCTGGATGCATAGAGCTAAACAGCTCATCTCTTATCTGACCATCTACTATAGATTGTTTAGTCTGACCATCGTGTATGTACACATCATCCTCAGAAACTACAAAATGCTTATTGTCGAAGTCTTTTACGCAATGCCTACCTAGTATACCTGCATCAGAGAATAGTTGCCTAAATCCAAAGATAGACTGTCCTCCTTCAAATGACATACTCCAGATAGAGTCTTCTTTATAAATAATATTAGTGTCACCTAGTGGCAAACAATCAATTACAAATCCCGGAGATTGTGATAAGTCTACATAGCCAGCATCTTTAGTTGCATCAGTAGGATTCCAAGTTGTAGGTACTGTACCGCCTTCTGCTGGGTGTGACCACTGAACTCTAAAGGGATAACGCACACTAGAAGTTGTCAAATCTAATGCAACTAGAAAGTTTCTAAATGGTCTTATTACTTGACAAGTTGTATTGCCTAGCCAGTTGCTTAGTGCTTCCATCTTAGCAGAGTTTGCTGTACCCATCATTTGAGGTACATCAACACCGTTGTTAAGTATAGCTACTCCACCTAATACCCCACCATTCCAGCCACTACCTGCAGTTGCATTGTAGTCACCTTGTACTAGCTCTGGTGATGTGTCATTAGCTGTGTCAGTAAATGCAACAGTAACTGTAAGGTGTGTGTTGTCTGCTATTGCAGATACAACTCTAGTCTCACCAGATACCAGTATGCTTTGACCTAATATTAATTCAGTAGTAAATAAAGTGCTTACGCCTACAACTGAGGTAGATGCAGTAGGGTTTATAGACCCCGTTAATACTTTGTTTACTCTAGTAATGTCAGTGTGTACTGTGTTTGTACCAGAAGTATGTACTCTATATATTTTAGTAAGCCCCGGATAAATCCAAGAGTTAGTGCTTATAGTGTCAAAAGGCATTAACCAATAAGGAGCTACAGTAGGTGTACCAAATACTTGTTGGTGTCCAAGAACCTTAGCTGTTTTGTCGTTATCAAATTCTATATTGTTTCCATCAGACCACTGCTCCATAGGCAGTTCATAGGAATCAATATCTCTATTAATACCATTAGGATTTAATATTACTACTTGTGATTGTGCCATATGTTATCTAAACCTTTGCATGTTAGGTGGACCATAGCTTTTAAATACTCTTGAAGGAGAAGATGTTTTTCTTCTAGCTGCTACATTGCCTCGACCACCTCTACCACCTTTAATTGCTGTTGACCTAGTAGGACCAAATTTTGTTATGTTCCTAGGTGTATTCATGGCTGGTAAATTTGATTGTTGCGGTTGAGCTTGTGTTGCTGCTTGAGCTTGTGCCTGTGCTTGTGCCTGTGCTTGTGCTTGTGCTGCTGCTGCACGTTCTGCCTGTACTCTTTGCTGTGTTGTACTGTAATCTTCTACGTTCATATTGCTAGAATTAAATAAATTGTCATACTTAGTATTATAATTGTTTTCTTTATAAACATTATTCATTACATCAGAAGTGGAAGTTCCATAGGGAGTTCCAAAAGAACCTTTATAATCACTAACTAAATCTTCTTTTGCAGCAGTTAAATAATTCTTATCTTTAAATCCAGATTTTGCGTAATCAAAAAGACTTCCTATAAGTTCAACACCAGTACCTCCTGCAAGAGAATAAGTATCTGCAAGAGGTTCTTTAAAAGATTTTGGCAGGAATCTAAAAGGAGTGTAGCCCATCATATCATAAAACATATCACTTGCTCTTGCAGAAGCCGCTTGATGTTTTGCATCAGATTGAACACCAACACCATATGAGCCTATAGGATTAGTATTTACGTCTTCTGGATACTGTGAAGCAATTTTAGATATTTCATCTAGACCAAAAAGGTTGCTACCCATTTTGTACATTTTGTCTTGCCAACCCATACTATTTCATATCCAAACCATCAACAGAGGCGTACCAATTAGAACCTGCGTCAATTGTTTCAAAAGTTAAAATGTCTATACCGCTTGTAGTCAGTGTAGGTGTCGTACCACCAGCAAACTTAACACTTGAATGCCAAGGGTCTGATACTGTACCACCGTTAGTTAATATTAATTTAAATTTACCGTATATGCCAGAGCTAGGTGCGTTGCTTATTGTAAATGCACCACCACTTGCAAGCACTGCGGTAACTACATTTCCTAATGCAAAATTAATTGCAGTAGAACTGCTTACTGTACCTACAGCATTAACAATCTCTGTTTGTTTCTTTGTTTTTAAATTAGTTGTTGTGCCTACAGCATCAGCAGTTACAGTCTTAGATGCTTCTACTGTTCCTAGTGTTGGTACATCATTGTAGTTTAGCTCTGCTGTTGTACCAGTATAGCCATCCATCTTGTTTAATTCTGTGTGGGTAGCTGTCATAGCACCCGCAATGTTTGGGAATGTAGCACCAACCGCAGACTTAACTAGCCTAATGTGGTCATCTCCTTGACTCCTTGCGTCTGTTCCTGTAGGGTTAGTTGCTACTAATCCGTCTATGTAAGTTGTTGATTCTAATGCCATATTATTTTCCTTTTGCTAATTGTGCTCCAAAATAAAACTCTATTATCATTGTAGCCCAACCAAAGATTTCATCCATCTTTAACACTGAGCCAGCTTGTATTTCTATGTACTCTACTATGTCTGGTGTTATTTGAAAACCTAATATACTAAAGCCTTCTGTTATTGTAGGTATTACTGTAGGCACATCAAACCATACTGGTGCTACTTGTGTAAATATTATTAATGCCAGTATTACAAATATAATAACTCGTCTGTTAAGTGCAGCCATCGGGCTTTCTTTGTCTGCCCTATCTCTAGCTTGGTTAATAGAATCGTTGCGAGCTTGTAAGTTTTGTATCATCAATTTTTGTTGCTCTTGTGCTGCTTGACTTTTAAGTGCAAACAATTTAGCTACAAAGCCTAATGCTATTGGTGCTACGTTTGTAAGTAATGCTATCATAATAATCTAATCGCCTCCAAAATCCCTATGTGTGTAACTATATACCAAGCAAATGCTCCGTATATTCCCCATTTAATTTGCATCAAAGAAGTATTTATTTTCTGTATACATAAATTAGTGTCATCAATCTTGCTAAACAGCTTTGCTATCTGGCCGGAGTGTTTATCTAATTGCAATTGTATTCTCGTAAGTTCATCATTCATTTCTTTTTAAAGCCTCTTTTCATATTAGCGTATGCTTTTTTACTAATAGTAGATTTCTTTTTAGTTCTGCTAGTGCCAGCTTTTTTTCTTGCATTTATGTTTGCATACAATCCACGCTTTGCCATTACCACTTCACCTTGTTAGCCCAATAAGCTGCACTCATTGGCCCTTTAGAAATGTTTTT
>Ga0209337_1002805_pt1 | contig 12421 bp, 5 predicted proteins | sample LinPmetageLP53_FD_184044 | JGI IMG/M metagenome (GOLD analysis project Ga0209337, IMG submission 184044) | Marine viral communities from the Pacific Ocean - LP-53 (SPAdes) (version 2) | ecosystem: Environmental > Aquatic > Marine > Oceanic | place: Pacific Ocean | collected 2010-02-08 | reverse complement strand
ATATGACTCCTGACGAGTTCAACAAAGTTGCAACTCAGGTTCAGTTAAATATATTTGAAAGGTATGAAGATGACCTTAATCAAATGTATCGTGTGCCACAAAATGATACTGAATACGCTAATCGCGTAAAAAATATTGAAGATAATTTACAATACTTTCAAAGAACAGGTACTACAACTGGAACAAACCCGTTCACTTTAGTTCCTGGAACAACTCCTTTTAATGATCAACCTGGAGCTGCTAATATTACAGACACCATATATAGATTAGGATCTGTAATTTATAAAGATATTGAGCTATCTCAATACTCTCAAAGAAATGAAATACTACAAATACTTAGATCTCCTTTAACACAACCTACAAAATCTTTTCCCATATATCTATATGAGAACAATCTTGTTTATGTTTATCCTACTACTATTATTAATAGTGTTGGTGAACTAATTACGTTTTCTTATTTAAAATCTCCTGCTAATGTTGTTTGGGGTTTTGGCCAAGGTTCTTTAGGTCAATTTCAATACAACGAAGCAGAGTCTGTTAATTTTGAACTTAACGTGTCTGAACAAAGTAATGTTGTAACAAGAGTGTTAGCTTATGCTGGTGTCATAATAAACGATCCAACAATAATACAAGTTGCACAAGCAGAAGTACAACAAGAAGAACAAAACTCAAAAACGTAAAACATGGCAAGACCTGACGGAGGATTAATCCAAGAAACAAATTTACAATATTACGCGGGTGCGCAGATTATATATACTTCAGTAGCAACAGCTGTTTATACTTTTACATTTAATACTGACTTGTCTTTAGGAAGTACAACTAGCTTTGCTCCAACAGATCCTGATTTTGGTTTAAATAATTTTAGAATATTTACTAGTCCAAACGGAATATCTAATTTTACTGAATATATTACTACTTATCAATTAGTAAATAATGTAATAACATTAGGTAATGCTCAGCCTGTTGGCACTTATATAAAAGTACAATTAAAAGCTGATGCTGTTGCTAATAATTACGGTGGTTATCAGTACACAAGTTTAAATGATATAGTTAATAATTTTATTGTAGGTTACGTTGGCCAAGATAAATTAATACCTAGAGTAAACAGAACTGATGTTATATTTCACGCTAAACGTGGTTTACAAGAGTTTAGTTTTGATACATTAAAAAGTATTAAATCTCAAGAACTTACTGTGCCACCTAGCTTAGGAATAATTATACCACAAGACTATGTTAACTACGTTAAACTATCTTGGATAGATGGATCTGGAGTTAAGCATACTATATATCCTACACAATTAACTAGCAGTCCGTCAAACGCACCTATACAAGATCAGTCAGGTAATATAATACAAGATAACTTTGAAGAAAATATAGACGGTACTTCTGTAACAAACGAAAGATGGCAAGGTAATAATACAGCTAACATAACAGGTTTAGGTTTTGTAAATTCAAATGCTCCTGAAGTTTGGATGTATGATTGGTGGGGAGAAAACGCTTGGGGTGCTGGAGGTTATTACGGCCAAAGATACGGAGGCGATCCAGTTAATATGCAAATGAATGGTTGGTTTAACATAGATGAAGCTAGGGGCACGTTTAACTTTTCAAGTGATTTAGCAGGTAAGTTAATAATATTAGAATACATATCAGATGGACTTGCTTATGATTTAGATACTAAAGTACCTAAGATGGCAGAAGAAGCAATGTACCAACATTTACTATATAGTATATTATCAACAAGAAGAGACACTGTTCAGATAGCACCACAATACAAGCAACAAAGATATGCTGCTTTGCGTAATGCTAAAATAAGATTATCAAATATAAAATTAGATGAGATCGTTCAAGTAATGAGAGGTAAGTCTAAATGGATTAAACACTAGTACATGGCAGAAACTAAAAATACCTTTTTAAAAGGTAGAATGAATCAAGATCTTGACTCTCGTATTTTACCTAACGGCGAATATAGAGAAGCTATAAACTTACTTATAAGTAGATCAGAAGGTTCTACTGTAGGTGAGTTTGAAAATGTTCTAGGTAATACTTTATATAATCTTGGCTTTGATGATACTCATGTTATAGGTCATCAAACAGATGAGACTAATAATATAGTTTATTTATTTGTCACATCTTATAAAGGAACAATTAGAGCTACTTCTACTGAAAAATGTGCTATACTACAAGTCAATTTAAATACTTTTGGTATAACTACTTTAGTTGACGGTTTTTTCTTAAACTTTAGCACTTTGTTTCCTATTCATGCTACTAACTTAGTTGAGGAATTATTATTTTTTACTGACAATAGAAATCAACCAAGAAGAATAAATATAACTACTGCACAACAAGCTAATGCTTATACTAAAGAAGCTCAAGTTGCTGTAGCTCAATATTACCCTTATGACCCTATAATTCCAATGTTTAGGCAAACAGTTACTGTTGGTGCATCGGGAACTGGAAACACAACTACAAAAATAACTATAACAGCTGCTAATGCTAATATAAAAGTAGGTGATATAGTAACTCCTAACGATATAACTACGTTAGTAACTAATCAACCAATACAAAATGTATTACCACAAGTTAAGGTTGTAGAGATTATAAGTACTACTGTATTTAGAGTCTCACCCGCTATTACTCCTGCTGCTTTACCTGCTGGAACATTAATAGATTTTAGTAGAACAAGTATGCGTAATGAAGATTCAGAATATGTTTCTAATTTTTCTATAAACACAGTAGCTCTAGTTAATGATCAAGGTAATAATAACGTTAAAATTACTACACCTAATTTTGGTGGACTGCCTAGAGTAGGTGATTTAGTTAAAAACATAACTACACCAGGAAATATACCCGCTAATCTTAGAGTTCTTTCTATAAACGTTAGTACAACAGCTAATCAAGAGTGGATTGTTGTATTTGATAAAGATCATGATGGTACAGGTTTTACTGGATTTGCAATAGGTGATACAATTGCTATTGGCATTAATCCAGATTATAACGTAAACTTTAAAGGAGACGCTGAATGGTTAGATGATAAATTTGTAAGGTTTAGTTATAGATTAAGATTTAAAGATAATGAATATTCTTTAATGGCTCCATTTACTCAAATAATGTTTATGCCAAAACAGTATGGAGAATTTGGTTTAGGTCAATTAACACCTCAAACAGGAGAAGAAACAAACTATTATCAAGACGAAATAGACGCGTACACAAGCACGGTTCTTCAGTGGTTTGAAAACGACGTAGATACTATAGATTTAAAAATACCAATACCTACTAACTTAGCACAACTTAATTCTGTTTACAACGTAAAACAAATTGACATATTATATAGAGAGTCTGACGCTGTAGCGGTTAAAGTATTAGATACTCTTGACATAAATACTTTAACATCTAGTCAAATATCTACTATTAATTACAACGATGATTTACATGGTTTAATTGAACAAAATTTTGTAGAGTATAAATATAAATCTAACAAACCATACAAAACACTTCCTGAGTCCCAAACTGTTAGAGCTTTTGATAAAGTTCCTATAAAAGCTTTAGGTCAAGAACTAATATCTAATAGAATAGTATATGGTAATTATTTAGAAAAACAAACTCCACCTTCAAGTATTGCCTATAAAACTTCATTTACACCTAGAGATGGCCAGTCTTCAGATTACACAACTCAATATCCTTATAGTAGTGTTAAACAAAATAGAACTTATCAAGTTGGTTTTGTATTAGCAGATTATTATGGCAGGCAATCTGACGTTATATTATCTTCTTTTGATAACACAAATGATAGCGAAGGATCTAGTATATATGTTCCTTATAGAAACTCTGGAGATGCGACAAGCGCTCAAGTATTATCTTACGTAGGAACTAATTTAAGTCTTAGTATTGATGAGGCTATTGGAACAGGTACAGATCCTGGTCAACCAGGTTTATATAACGAAGAAGGTCAAGTTAATAGTTTTACTATAAGCAACATTGGAGGCGCTACTTATGTACCTGACACTAACTACGCTACAACTAGTAGTGGCAACGGAACAGGCTGCGTGGTAAGAGTTACTTCAACAGACGCTAACCCAGGTAAAGTAACTACAGTTGCTTTAATGGTAGGTGGATCTGGTTATGAAGTTAATGATGTATTAACAATAGCTGGAGGAACAGCAACTATAACAATAACAGCAGTAAACATAGCTAATCCTTTAGGTTGGTATACCTATAAGGTGGTTGTAAAACAACAAGAGCAAGAATACTATAATGCATACATGCCTGGTTTTGTTAATGGTTTACCTATTAATAACTTACTTTGGAATGGAGTACCTAGAATCGCATCAGTAAATGTATTCCCTGGTTCATCACCAATTGAAACAGAAAGAAATAAAATATTTTTCTCTACAGTATTAAGTGATAATATAAATAAAATACCTAGAAATTTAACAGAAGTAGGACCAACTGATGAAGAGTATAATAGTGATGAAATACTTTTCATAAGAGTAAACAATCCTAACGCAACACAAACTGCTGGGGTTAGAAATTTACAATATTATCCTAGCACGTTAAATCAAAATGTTTTAAATTTAACAAGTGTAAAAGAAAGCGAGCTAGCTCCTGTGCCTTTTCAACCATTTCAAATTGGTCCAGATATTTCCAGTGTTGCACCTGTTGAGGGCGTTGGTAATGAAGTAATACCAACTTTTAGCGTAGCGTTGGGCTATCAAGGTGACTATGGTTCAACAACTCAGTATGTGCCTCAACCTTTAACTAATGGCAAAGGAGTTGTTGTTACAATCCCTACCGGTTCTATACCTTGGGGAGATGTTGCTAATGCTGCTTCTTTTTATGCTGCCGATCAAAACCCTTTTATAATGAAAGCCGGTCAAGTTAGCAACTGGGGAAATCCTGTTGGAGCAATCGTTTGTGGGCCAGATTTAGTTGGAACTAATGGAACATACCCCCATGATACTAATTTTGCTAGTGGCGTAAGAACTATGCAACCAACATTGTCTGTAGCTGAAACAAAACCAGTGTTTTCTGTATTAGATATATTTTGGGAAACAACTATGTCTGGTAGACTAGAAGATTTAAACTCTGCTATCAATACAAACTACGACGGTGTAGTTGCTATAACTGACAACTTTGGTTCTTTTGCTGAAAGCGTTGTTGTTAACACTAACGTTGGAGATCCTTTTTACTTAATAAATGGATCTGGAGCTCAAATAAATACTTACCAGAATATAATAGGTCCAACAATAACTGGACTAGTAAGACAATCTGCTCCGGGAACACCATTGGTTCCAGGAGACTTTTTTGATATTGCTCAAATCGGAGGCGCAGGTCAATATAGTTTAAGAAACAAAAAAACTTTTGTGTTTACAGATACCTCAGAAGCTAATTCAACAGACGTATATTTAGTTACTATATCTGCTGGAATTACTGGTGTATCAACTAATCAAGTTATAGGAGACACTTTAGTAAACGCTATAACATTAAACTTAACTAATGTAGCTCCTATATCTTATAGTGACGCTAATAGAAACACGCCATTGCCAACTACTCCAAATCCTGGTCCATACACTATATCTGTAGATAGTTTAGCTACTACTATAGCGACTTTTTATGGTAGAAACGGAAGCCTTGAAACAAGTAACGATGCTATACAATTGTCTTGGTCACTAGGCACTGTATTACGTAATGACGGCGGTGGAACTAATCCTTTTACTATAAACAGTTTAACAGGTGTATTAACAGCTTCTGGTTTGGTAAATGACAAACAATACTCAGTTCAAATAATATTAACAGACGCTAACGGAGGCACAGGTTCTATATCTTTAACTAGAACCATTGCTGTAAATGTAGGAGTTCCATTAGCGCCAAAAGCTATAGCTTCTACAAGACAAAACACAAATCAATTAATAGGTGCAGGAAACAGAGGATCTTGGTACTGGGTTGATCAAACTTCTCCATCAGATAATCCTTCTGGTTATAGTATAATTTATAATGCTCAGACGGTTTATAGAGCTAGTACCGTTCCAGTTAACACGTGTGAAGCTTGGTTATTTCAAGGTACTATAGAAATTTCAGTAGTATTTGCCGTGGCTGCAACAGCACAAGTTGGAGATGCTTCTGTTCAATTTCAAATAGAACAAAGAACTTATGATGGAACCAATAGAGGCAGTTGGACTAAAATAGACAGTGTTGTTGAAAATAATTTTAATACTCAAACAGCTACTTCTGGTTTTCAATCATCTTCATTAACAGTAGGCCAAAACACAGCAAGATCACAAACTTTTATATATAAGTTTGATGTATTAGGAGAATACAGGGTTATAACTAATTCACAAGGATTATTTGGTGATAGAGCTAGCTTTGCTTCAGTTAATGTTGACTTTAAAGATGGTAAATGTAGAAACAATCAAGGCGCGTATTGTGGTAACACCGGACCGTGCAACCCTTCGTAACTAATTATAAAAACAAGTGATAATATATAAGAGATGGCTTTAACTATAGATATAAATTATTTTAACACCTTCACATTGAAGAGAATTTATGCAGATGGTAGTTCAACTTCTAAACCTATACCCTACGCTGTGGATCAAGGCGCAAGATCTAGTAATTGGTCCACACCTATAGTAGCTAACCAAACGTATGATTGGTATATAGAAGAATCAAGAATCCGAGGAGGTTATAATAATACTACAGTAGATTTTGGCGTTAAAGCTTATATAGTTGAAGATAACGATTCTCAACAACGAAGAGGTAACTCTTTAATATATTCAGGCGTATACAATTCAAGAACAGGTGTTAACAACACTAATCAGTTTAGTGTAGCAGAAGAAATAACTAGAAGCGTAGATCCAATAGGTGGAACTATACAAAAGCTATTTGCAGAAGACACTAACTTAACTATATTTCAAGAAAGAAAAGTTAATGTATCTTTAATAGATAAAGACGCTATATTTACAGCAGAAGGCGTTGGTATAACTACAACAGGTAAACAAGTAATAGGGGCAACAACTCCTGTTCCAGGTAACTGGGGTATTGGTACTAATCCAGAATCTTTTGCTACTTACGGATTTACAAAATATTTTGTTGATAAAAATAGAAATGCTGTATTAAAAATAGAGGGAAGTCAAATACAAGAAATATCAAACTCAGGTATGACAGATTTCTTTAGAGATCAGCTTTCAGCAGTTACAGAATCAGGAGCTTTGTTAGGTTCTTATGATGTATATAATCAAAACTACGTGTTGTCAATACAACCAACTGGAAGATTTATAAATGATCAAACATTTAAAACAATAACATGGGACGAAAGAAACAAAGGTTGGACAAGTTTTTATACTTATAAGCCAGATATAATGTTTAGCGTAAGGTCTCAGTTTTATTCTACAAAACTTATTGGAGCAGTTTCTGGGTTATATACCCACTACACTAATGAAGATAGAAATAACTTCTATGGAACTAAAAGTCCTTCATCAGTTCAATTTGTGTTTAACCCAGGGCCTAGTCAAATTAAAACTTTTAAAACTATAAATTATGAAGGTAGTAATGGCTGGGAAGTATCATCTTTAGTTTCAGATTCTACAGGTCAAAACGCTTCAGTAACACCAGCTGGTGGTTGGTTAAGTAACTTTGATTCAGCAACAGTTCCAGTAACAAACCCTGTAACACCTGACACTTACACTAAAATATATAGCTATGATGAAGGATTATATTCAGAAGACGGAATAAGCTATAGAGCAGGTTTTGATAGAAAACAAAACAAATACTATGCTGTAATACCTAATAATACTCAGACACCTCAAGCAGGTGAAGTTATATTTGGAAATCAAACAATGGGTATAAAAGCTTATTACGCAACAATAACAATGAAAACAGATACACGAACAAACAACGGCGGGCCAAAATCTTTATTTGCGGTAAGCAGTGAATTTATACAGAAATAAAATATACCAATATGGATCCAGTAACATTAGGACTAGCAGCGAGCGCAATCTCAGGTATTATAGGTGGAGCAGCTGCAAAAAAAGCAAAACGAGCTGCCGCGAAAAAAGCTAGAGCTTTGTCAAAAAAATTAGATTTTTTAGAAAACAATAGACAAGCAATTATAAATCCTTATGAAGGTATAACTGATTTATCTAGTATGTCTATTGATAGATCTGGACAAATGAGCAACGCTTTTAATAATTTATCTGTTGCTACTAAAGCTGCTGAAATGCAAATTGAAGAAGCTGACATTGCTTTAGCGAACACGTTAGACACTTTAATGTCTAGTGGTAGTGGGGCAGGTGGAGCAACTGCTTTAGCGCAAGCTGCTTTAAAGTCTAAGAAAAATGTAGCAGCAAGTATAGAATCTCAAGAAAAATCTAATGAAGATAGAAGAGCACAAGGTGAGGCTGATTTAGAAAGAAGACAACTAGCTGAAAAACAAAGAATAGAAGGTATATCAATGAGCCAAGCAGAAAAAGTTCAACAAGCGGAAGTATCTGGAGCTCAATTTGTTTTCAATGCAACCGAACAAAGAGAAGACGCTAAAATAGATAGAGTAGCTGGTCAACTAGATAACGCGCAAGCTCAACTTGCTCAAGCGAGAGCAGATGGCACAGCTGCAATAACAGGAGCTATTGGAGGTATAGCTAATGCTTTCACTCCATCTTCTGGAACAACCACATAAATTCTAAATTAAGATAACATGTCATATAGAAATCCAAAATACATAAATCAATCGGTTCAAGGTTCTTTTGATAAACTTCAAAACACTATTAACGCTAGCGTTTCGCAAGCTAAGAAAGTAGAAAAGGATCAAGAACTTCGTGATGCTGCTAAAGAAAGCGCTAGAGTATTAGCTGGCTCAACACAAAGTCAAGCTACAATAACTAGAAACGCTTCGCAAAACACGCAAGGCAATCAAATGACTCGTGGTAAAGTTGGTCAATATTTTGAAGAATATCCAGCAAGAGCTGCTGAAATAGCTATGGAACTTACTAAAACTCCTAAACCAGATAACTATGGAGAACTACAAGCAGAGTTAGAGTGGATAAACAACTCTCCAGAAACAATGAAAGTTATGTTAACAAATGCTCAAAGTTTTTTAAATATAAAAGACATGAGTGATATTGATCCAAATCAAAACAGTGATATACTTTTAGCATCTCAAGTATTTAATGGAGAACTAGGTTTTACTGAAGAAAATGGATTTACATATGATTTTAAAAGAGGTAAAGGAAATACTATAGAAATGGTTTTTACAGGACAAGGTTATATACCGCCAATGATAAACGGTAAAGCAAACACAAATCCTGACGATTTAGTTAGTTTTCCATCTGAAGGTTATCCTATGAATAGCGCTGGTATGGAATCAATGCAAGCGCAAAATCAATCGTTAATTGTTAGTACGCCTAAAATGAGTCAAAAAATAAACAGCGCGTTGCAAGGTACTAATATTTTGGCTGGCGCTACGTTTAACGATGACGGAGTTTATATCGGTGGTGGTATATTTAATAAAGATTTACTAGGTGAAGAAATAGAAACAAAAACATATGAAGAAAAAGACTATGAATTTTTAAGAGTAGATCCTACAAAAGTTGCTGCTGCTATGGGACCTGAACTTCAACAACAAGTAGATTCTTTTATTGGACCAGGTGGTGACAACGGTCAAGCTAGATCAGTATGGAACATGCGTATTGCTAAAGATGCTTCTGCTGTTGTTTTCAACAAAGAACTAGCTCAACAAGCTTTTCCTGGATTAGGAGACGATACAGAAGCATTAAAAGCTGCGTGGAAAAAAGGATCTGGAATATGGAGTTATGATAAAAATATTGGAGATGAACAAAAAAAAGTATTTAATGTTATGTATAGAAAGTTTATAGTAGATGACGTTGTAGCAACTATGGAAGATGATTCTTTAATTAGTCAAAGATCTAATACGCTTGGCCAACAATCAAAAACACCTAACCTAAATACATAGTTAATGGCAATTTATTACGATGATAATAAAAATGAAATAACTTATGAGCAATGGAAAGCTAATAAAGAAGAGAAAGAAAAAAACCCTCCTCAAGACGATTCTGCCGCTGACTCTGTACCGTTAGGTGGATTAAAAGTTAAAGAATATAAAGGCAATAGAAAACTAGCTAAACAAACTTGGGACTTTTTAAAAAGAAAACAAACTGTTGATCAAGATTTTGATACTTGGTTAAATGGAATAAACAAAAGTCCTGAAGGTCAAGCAAGAGTTCACAGTTATTTATTAGATCAAGGTGCTATCGATCAAGATTTTAACACATGGAGAAATGGTTTTATAGGAAACAAAGCTAGTACAGAAGAAGAAGTTGGTCCTACGTTTTTAGTTGATGGTCAAACATTAGATATAAACGGCGTTCCTGTTGATATTCAAGGCAACGCAACAAGAGAAGTAGCTGCTGATTTTGAAGGTGAACTAAAAAATATACAAGCAAAAGTAGATAATCTTAGAGAAAACCCTTTACAAAATTCAGAAACAAAAAAAGCAGATATAGTAGCTACAAACGCTGCTATAAAAGAAATACAAGCTAACACTCCTTCTATGTTAGAGGTAAAACAATATAAGGATGATGAAGAAAGAGTTTTAACTGAGAAGGAAAAAATTGAATATGACGATAAGTACAATGATTATTTTATTGAACAAACAGCGGAAGGCTCTGGTGATATAGATACTGATGTAATTGGCAATCGTTTAAAAGATGAGATAATAGCTAAAAGAAAAGAAAAACTAGAAGCTTATAATAAAGGTGAAATTGAACTTACTACAAAAGAACTAGCTTTAATATTTAAACCTACTAAAGGTTTTAGAGATTATTTAGAAACATTTGCACCTAAAGATTTAGATTACTCTAAAGGAGACGTAGATGTTATTGAAGATATTTATATGCCTACGATCAACGGAGCTATAGAAGCAGATCCTAGATTTAAATCAATTCAACAAGATATAATAAACAACATTCAAAAACAAAGCCAAAGTAAAATGGCTGATTTAGCTGAAGAGTTTGTAGATTTTAATAATCCTACTCAAGCAGAAATCGAAACAGCTCAAAATGAATTTACTGATTGGTATAATAAAGAATACCAAACACAAATAAAAGATAATAAAGTTGCTGGTAACTTATACCAAGAATATGGCGTTGCTGCTGATGATTTTTTTAAAGATCAAGACTTTATTAGCAAGAGAAGAAATGATACTACTGGTATAATGGATTATATTGATAGTTTAAAAGCTCCATATTTAGACGAGCAAACTGGTAGAAAAAAAGAAGGAGCTGAACCTGATTGGAAATATACTACAGGACAGTTTTTAGAAAGCGTTGTAAAGCATGTTGTAGATATAAATGACAAAGACAAAGATGGTCTTGATTTAGGAGATATTGGTTTAGGATCTGGTTTAAAAACTACAAAAAACCAAATAGAAATAGGGGTTAACCAACTTTCACTTGCTGCTAGAAAAAAAATAGTAGATGAGCTTGAGAATGGTTTTAAAGATGGTACATTAAACAGAGACATGACTGTTGGTGAAGCTAGAGAGATATTAGGTGAAGATTCTCAAATAGAAGATAGATTAGAATTTTTTGGAGCAGATAGTTTAAGATTTAATAATAGATTGAATCTTGGAACTTATTATGATGAAAAACAAAAAAGATATACAAACATGAACCAAGCTGTTGCTGCTGATATAAAATCTTTAATATACGGTGAAAAAAGAGGAACCATGTTTAATGAAGCCGAAATTGAAGGAAAATTTATTGGGGACAATACGTTGACTTTGACTGGATTTATTAGTAGAGCAGCTCAAGGCGTTGAACAGTTTCAAAACTTTTTACCGTCGATAATTTCAACAGGTTTATACGCAGGTTCTGCCGCGTTAGCACTAACTCCAGAACCAACTGGAGGCACAAAAGCACTTGCTGCAGGTTTATTTAAAGCCGGTGTGACTGTTAGTGCTATTGGTGCTTTAATTGAAGGTACACAAGCTTATGGCTCTACTTTTATGGGAGGTTTGAAAAAACAAATGGACGAAGAATATGGAGAAGGTGGTTACAGTGCAACTGAATATTTAGAAGCTTTAAAAGATCCTAAGTATCGACAAAACGCATCTCCATTGCTAACAGGTTTAGGTGTTACGGGGGTTTCTTTTGGTGTTGATTTAATAGCTGGTAAAATAGGAGGTGTCGCAGCTACAAGTGTGGCAAGTAGCACTATAGGTAAAAAAATGATGGCTAATACATTTACAAAATTTTTACTTACAAAAGCTATACCGCCACTTATTACTTTAAAAGCTGCTCCATATCAAGAATATTTAGAAGAAGGTTTTCAAAGCTATATCGAACAAGTAGGCCAAAATTTTATTGCAAAACCAGGTGAAAAAATAGATAGCCCATTTACAAAAAACATTGAC
>Ga0209337_1002803_pt1 | contig 12435 bp, 6 predicted proteins | sample LinPmetageLP53_FD_184044 | JGI IMG/M metagenome (GOLD analysis project Ga0209337, IMG submission 184044) | Marine viral communities from the Pacific Ocean - LP-53 (SPAdes) (version 2) | ecosystem: Environmental > Aquatic > Marine > Oceanic | place: Pacific Ocean | collected 2010-02-08 | reverse complement strand
GCTATACACATCATCGTCTGTTATAGCTGGAAATTCAATTAAACCAGTGTACACGCCAGTTTCATCAATAGTTTTTGGCGTAAGTTTAGCTCCAGCTGAAGCAAACGCTACGGCTGTTATTAAATCACCGTTCTTATCTAATTCTTCAGAAAAATTATAAAAACTACCATCTTCGTTTGTAATTATTAAAGAAAAAACAGCACCAGCATCTCCAGTAACAACAAAATCTCTTATTGTTAAAGCAGAGGACATTGGTGTTGAATCTATTTTTATATCTTTTATTAATTTCATATTTTATATTTATTACGCGTCTACAAGTGGATCGTCACCCCCTTCGCCGTCGTCATCAGTATATAAACAACTACCGTCATCTACATTGGCGCCAGGATAGAAGTTAGTTGCGTTAGGGTCAGTACATCCATATATTGTACCAGGAGCTACCCAATCAGGATCTCCTTGGTTTTCCGTGTTATGATCTATTTGTAAAACCACATCTACATTATGAGCTGGCATAACAAAGTCTTTTATATTTATACTTAACCATATTTTATAAGGAAACCACTCGTAACCAGGGTTTTCATTTAATTGTGGGTTGCTATCAAAGTAATACCATTCTACAGTCCCAACGCCACCAAACGTTGATAGTGGATCAGTTCCAGCGGTTGGTATGTGCAAATCGTTTCCATTAGGATCTGTAGTGATAATATGAGAAGTGTATGTACCATCACCGGGGTTTAAACCAAATTCTGTTACATACCTTGGTCGAAAACCAGTGGGGTCTACAGAATTATGCCATTGAGAAAAAGGACCAGCATCAGCATATGTAACTGTCTGGTCATTCATGTTTAAAATTCTAATACTAGTTCCTGTTAAGTTGTTTTTTGCATCGCCCCATTGATCACCTTGGTTTGTGTAACCAGGCGTTTGAGTTATATTAGGGTTTGGTCCACCTGGAATTGGAAAATCATACACTAGTTCTTTATCAACAATAGTAGGATGAGATTGAGGTGTCAACTCTATAGTTACAAGTTCGTTTACAATATCCCCAGGTGAATATGTATTGCCTAAAACTAAAGGATTGCCATTGCCGTTAAAAACAAAATTTCTAGTAAAAGTACCATACCAACTTCGATATGTATTAAAATTAGATGTATAAGGACCAGTAGAGTCTATTCCACTATCTGAGAATTGAATAGTGTACGATTGTGTTGGAAACATGCAACTACCATCGTCAATTGTAGCGTTGCTATTGTAATCTAAAGAAATAGGATCTGTACATCCATAAATGGGTTCTACTTCGTCGATGTCTATATTAAGGATCGTGTTTGAAAACAAGCCATTAGTTCCAAATTGTAACATTATAAAAGCCTTAACGTACACAGGATACACATTGTTTGTTATTGAAGGTCCAGACGTACCAGTTCTAGCTGGAGATTCCCACATCGACCAATGGTTATACTGTTCATCAGTTGCGGGTGAAAAATCAACATTAACTAAGTTACCACTATCATCTTCGTAAACTTCTACCAATAAAATTTCAAAATAACCAACACCAAAAGCTAGGATTTGAGCATCCCTATTAGCAACACTGTTTTGAAGTAAATAAGGCCCTTGTTGAGGAGCGTTTGATTCGCCAAAAAAACTAGTAAAACCTTGCGAAACACAAGAGTTTGGTATAGATATACCAGTTGTATGTAGTAAACTGCTATTTGTTCCATGAGGTGGTGGTGGTGGTTCACACGCTGGCGGTTGTTGAGTTGATCCATTCCAAGCAAAATCAGGTACTTGCTCGTCAAACTTAAGATTACTAGCTAGCACTGGATTTGTTTGTGGATTTGTTGGGGTTATTTTAACCGTTACAAAAGGGGTGTTAGTCTGTGATGAGTATTGAAAAACAGATGGATTGTCTACGTCTAATTCTGTAATAATATCAACACTATAATTATTGTTTGAGTTAAAAGTTACTGGCATATTTTAAAAGTTTGGTGGAGGTATTACGTTAGTGTCTGGATCATTAGAATCTTTTATAGTTAAACTATAAATAGGATCAAGCGTTATTTCCAGTTCACATGAACCATCATCAACATTGGCGTTAGAATCGTAATTCATAGCCCTTGGATCAGTACAACCATAAATTGGCATAATACAAGATCCATCATCAATAGTTGCATTAGGATTGTAGTTAATAGCAGTTGAATCTAGACAACCAGGAACTACACTACAAGCAATCTCACATGAACCATCGTCATATGTAGCATCCATATTAAAATTGTTAGCATCAGGATCCATACAACCACCAACCGAATTCTCTTGAGCGTAAACACAAGAACCATCATCTTCAATGGCTCCAGCGTTGTAATTTGCTGCCAAAGGATCAGTACAACCATAAACAACAGGCGGTGCTATATAAACACTATCATCTGTATCCACTTCAACAACCCTACCAATTCCTTGAAAAGCAAATTCATCAGTTTTTAAATCTATATTTATATCAACATTTTTACCTTTAATATAATTAAACCATTTACCTTCTTTTTCTATAAACTCAGGCACGTTACCTGATTGTTTATCTGTGTCTATTGAACTAACTAACCAACCGTTTTTATTTTTTAAATTATAATACCCTGTTTCTGCTCCAGAAACATCCACGTTAACATTAGATTGTGATCCTTCGTAATTTAAAGTTTTATAAGATTTTATAACACTAGGTTCGTCATTTAACAAAACGTCTATATGTGAAGGTGTATAAACACCGTAAAAAGTATTTCTATCTACAGGAAATCTATTAACATCTTCTTCTACATGGTGTTTATAAGGTAAAGAGTTTTTAATTGTGTAATAATCATTAGCCATGCTCAAAGCTTGTTCTGGGACAAAGGATTTAAAACTTGACCAACCCCTAATATTCTCCTTAAAAGACACCGTTGTTTCTGCAAAAGGTATTGTTACATTATACTCGTTTTTTCTATTATCATAACTACCTATTATTTTGTTTGCAAATTTAAGAGTATCTTTGAAATAATCAGACATACCATACTCAGATATAGGTGTTAAACCATCTTTTGACAATCTTAATACAGTACCCCTTTGTTTGTCGGTAAAATAAACCCTGTAGCTTTCTGCAGCAAAAGATTCTGGATTTTTAGATATACCATAATCTCCAGAAAAAGGAAGCGTTTGCCCTAGAACGTTGTTAGATGTTACAAGCTGAGGGTTTCCATCTGCATTGAATATTGCGTCTTTATTTGCTGATATTCTTATAACCCTATCCTCACAAAAAGAAATCAAATCCGTGTTTCTACTAAATAATTTTTGAATACTACCATACGTAGGGTTTAAGTCCTTTGTAATTTTTTCAGCTGCTATAAATTGATTTAAATTGTTAACACCGCTATTTGTATTGTATATACCGGAATATATTAAACCACTACTTCTTCTTTCTTCTTCGTAATTTTCTTCTAAAATAGTACTTACCTTAGCTCCTTTGTCAATTATTGGTTGGTTAAAGTCATCTCTTATTCTATTAGACTCCACGCCGTTGTTAAAAGAAAAACAATTATACCAAGACAAAGCAAATGGGTTTGAACTAACATTTGTTTTTACTATATAAGTATTAGGTGGTAAAGAAGTTTGCGCGTAAGTCGCGGGCACGTCAATTCTTATAGTTGTATAGGAATCGTCAGGTCTTGTAAATATTAATTTAACAGGGGGTTTGTTTGTAGGTTGGTATTTACCTAAATCAATTGGTTGATTAAAGGTTATTCTATTGTTATCCCAAGAAGTAACATATGTTATAGTATTGGCCATTGTTTTAGGTCTAGCTAAACAACTAACAACACTACCTTTGGGAATAAATCTTTCGTTAGTTTTTTCATCAATAACTAAAGGTATTATTTCGCTAGCCTCGTGATAAATATCTAAATCAATAGTTTCTTTTGGTTCTGTTTCCCATATAGCTGGATTGTTTGAAACTTTTACTTTTGTACTTTCAGAATATCTTTGTTCTAAAAATTGAAAAGATACACTTGTGCTAGAACCAACGTTATCATTATGTAATAATTCTTTATTATTAATTTTAGTTTCGGTTAAAGATTTATCTAATTCTACTCTATAAGTTATTCTTCTATTAAAAGGTTTACCAAAATCTTGCCATTTTTGAAGCTTTGCAGTATCACTCATCCCTGATTTAAAAACGTCTATCGCGTCAAAAGGATGTATAAAATTATATCTTCGAATTTTTTCAACATCTAAAATTGTATATTTAATATTATTATCATCCGATCTTACTTTAAACATCTGGTTAGCGGTGAGTTTGCTTATTATATTTTTTAATTCACCAACTGAAGTACTATAATCTTGTGCGTAATTAGATAAGGCAGCGGGGTTATTACCTGGTTGCCAAATATATTCTTTGTTAAAATCAGCAAAATTAAAAGTACCATCATCTTTTTCAAAACTTCCAGTACAAGCTGTTTCACCTATTTCAGAAAAAGATATTTCAACATAGTGTTTTCCATTTTTTGAATATACACCTTTACCAAACTTTGGAACATTAGAATAATCATAACTAACATATTCTGCCCACATAATATTATTAGTATCATCCTCGTCATAATTACCACTATCTCCATGCGTTCCTACGTAAAAAGCTTTATCTATAAAAAATCCACCTATTTGATCTCCAGAAAAGTCATGACCTGTAGGAAACAAAGAATTACTACCAGATCCACCAAAATCTAATAAACCTATCCATTCTGCTTTTTGATTTGTTCTTCCAACGCTGGTACCACCATTACTTTGGTTTGAAGAGGTGGTTGTAGCTTCGGTAGCGGGCACACCAGGAGCTGCGGCATCAGAAAAATAATGAGAAGGCAAAGTACTTGTTATTTCATAATCTTCTTCACTCTGCGATGGCTTAATAATATATTTTTCAGACTGTTCGTTAGAATTTATTTTTACAAAAAACATACCTTTAAACTCTGCTTGATTTACTAGTTCTTTATCTTCGTAAACAATAAGTTTCATTTTTTCCTGAATATTTAACTCACTACCACTCGTTGTTGTTGGGTAGTCAGGGTATAATAATTCAGCATCTTTAACTTGAAAAATATCTGATAAAGCTATATCATAATAAGATGAATTGAGTGTAACAGATTTTATTTCATAAGTAGAGGTATACTCGTTTATTGAGTTTTTAAAAGTTACTGATAAAGGTTCTGTAAACTCGTTTAAAGCATTAACATTAGTATTTTGCCATTCGTTTACAGATATTTGAAAAGTTCTACTTTGAGCCGTTGGTCCATTAACGCCAAACACGTCGTCTGCATTATTATTACTTGTTGCAGTTCCACATAATATCTCAGCTATAGTGGTTTGTTCTTTTCTTATGTATTCAGGCGCTTCGTTTTCAATAGCTAAAACCTTATACTTAATATCTTCAGGAACTAAAGAATCACTGTCAACTGCTTTCTTTAGTATTAAAAAAGTTTCTTCATCTACTTTGTTTCTTTCAGAAGAAGGAAAAGAAAGCCACAAATTATTATCTTCAGCTCTATAAACCCTACTCATAGCTAAATTATAATACTCTGTAGCAATTTCTTTAACATACACCTTAAATGATTTAGCCCAAGAAGGAGGTGGAGTAGTAATTTTACCTTCGATCTTTGTTTTAAAACGAGCATGTCTTTTAGGTACAATAAACCTAGACTCAACGCTAGTAAATATAGGCGTTTCTCTATTATACTCATCTAAATAAGTCATACCTAACTGGTAGTTTCTTAAAGATTTTAATGATTTTTGCCCAAAACCTAAATCAACTTGTTGTGAGGTTGGAAGTGGAATATTTGTTGAGTTTTCAAAATAATAGTTTACAAAAGCAGTATTGTTTTTGTATCTTGAAATATAATCACCTCTTAGAACGGGTTTAATATCAACATCATAATTTTGAACATAATTTGCGTAAACAACTCTATTACCAGTAACTTCTTGAGCAAGCGCTTTTCTTGGAACATTGTCCCAAAGTCTTAATAACTGGTTTGATGGCGTTATAGCGTATATTAAATCAGATTTTATCTCATACATATTGGCTAACCAATAGTTTGAGTTTTTATTATTTACAACAATAGTTTTAGTATCTGTATACTTTATTTTATCAACAATATACACAGCTGGAGAATTAGATTCTTTATAAAGTATATCTACTTGAACAACGTCTTCTGGAGTTTCTTTGTTTAAAAAATTTCTTAATTTTAGAGAAATTAAATTATTTTCCATAGCTTTATTATAAGCCTCTTTAGAGTTGTATTCAAAATCACCTGGTTTAAAAAGAACATCTGTAAAAGGTGAAAACGAAGAATATTCACCATCATTAAACTTATACCTATAACCAAACCTTACAAACTTACGAGAAAATATTAATTCAGCAGATTCTTTTTCACAATTATAAAGAATAGAAGATTTACTAGTTCCAGGGGCTATTGATAATATTTTAAATCTATAAACTCCATCTGAGATTAATATTTCTTCTATAATTTTAATTCTTACTTGAAAAAGATCTGGTAATTCGTTTTTGTTACTAGCGTCATGTAAAAGAACTGTATCACCAACACTGTAAAAAGAATCATTAGGAGAAATATTATTAAAAGTAATTTCACCAGTTTCACCATTTTCCATCAACTCATCATCGTTATCTTCATCAAAATCAAATGTAGCTGTAGCTGTTGTTTTTTCTTCAAAAATAGGGTCTAATACAAGTTTAGATTTTGGAGATTTTTTAATAACAGTAATATGCTCTTCTCTTACTTTTATACAATTACTATTTGTAATATTTCTTTTTGGTACAATTAAGTTTGTATGATAAAATCCACTTATATCAGTACCGTCTATACATCTCTGTATATGTATTTTTTTTGGTTCTGAGGAATTATCAGTCCATAATAAAAAGTCATCTATTACATTTATACCTGTTATTAAATTACCATTAAAATTTAATACATTCATGGTATCTACAAAAACAAAAACAACTTGACCAGCTTGGTATTTTAATATTATATTCTTTGTTGTATGATAAACAAACCAGTAAAAACAATTATTTTTTTCATCAGCAATAGTAGCGACACAGGTTGAATTGGGCGCAATTTGATTAGTTGGAAAAACATTAGTGTTACCCAATATATTTTGAACAGTACCAACGTCAGATCCCTCTGAGGTTGACACTTGTATATTCATCGCATCTCTATATTGACCATTTTCTACTATTCTCTCATCAAGGTCTTTGTTCATTTTACCTTGATTGAAAACATGTTTAATCTCCGGCATATACTAGTGTTTTATTTGCTTAGATTTACCTCTAAGTATTTGAGTTAATTCTTCTAATTTTAAATTTGACAATCTTAGTTTAGCTGTTCTTACTGCTGCAAACTTTTGTTTTTGAAATCTTCTTACTATATATTCTTGAATATTAGCTCTTGTTGACATTATAGCGTATGCTATACACATATACATCGCTTCTTCAGCAAACTTATGAACTTTCATTTCAGAGTCAGTACCAAGACTATCACTTAAATAATCTAGCACTACAGTTTTACCAGATATAGCGGAACCAAAATGAATGTTACCACTATTATCATCTATATAATAAGAACCATTTGCTTGCGCGTGCTGTGGGTCTAAACCATACCTACTTCCTTCGCTAGGCCAATATGTATCGTCTTCATAATCATCAGTTGTTGTTGTAGACGTGTGCCCTCTGTACTTATTCCAAGAATTTGACTCGCTATTTAAATCAACAAATATAATCTCCTCACCGTAAAGATAACTACCAGTTGCTACAATAGGTTTTCCAGGGTTTGTAGGTGGATAATCTGGTAAACTACTATCCATTAACTTCCACTTTTGGTAAGGTGGATTTGTTATTTCTATAGCTATACCTGGGAAGGTTACGCTTGTTGTACCCTCTAAAGAAGTTATAGTGGTATTGTCTGGCATACCAGGAGCAAATACACTCATTCCAACCTCTAAACCACCTGGATCATCTTCTAACTGTATCACCATACCATCGTTAGTGCTACTACCACTTTGGTTAACATTAACCCCGTATAACGTATTATTTTTATTAGCTATACTAGAATGAGCAGCTATAGTATGCCTAACTTCTTTTTTATATTGTGGAAGTGGTGTTTTAGAAACAAAATCATTATCCGAACTTATACGATTACCAAAAGAATCTCTAGATCTTGTTATACCATACTCAATATATTGATCAGTATACACTTTTTCATTTCCAGTATCAAAAACGTCATCAGTAAGATCATCAGGAGTATCTTCTCCAGCAATTTGATTTTGTGTAAAAGCCCCGTCAACAATATAAGCACCTTGAATATTAACTTTCCAAGTGTTTGTTTCAAATTTTAAATCACCAGTTGTTTCTTGTTGATAAGACACTGGGTTAGAAGTTTTAGAAGTAGGGTATATAATTCTTTTTATACCAGCAGCATCAACCCAAGATAATTTCGTGTAGTGAACATAATCCTGAGGTAATGGTATTTGTAAAGATGGTGGAACCTCTATTTCAAATGATTTTACAGATTTTAAAGTATCAAAACTTAATTCCGCAAGAGATCTTTGTGCATGAAAAGCGATATCAGTTCTACTTGCTTTACTTATTATTTTACCTTCACCAACATAAGCAACAATAAAAGAACTTATAATATCTTCCAAAGATACAAATTGATAATTACCATAATTAGCATTACCAGTTCTTTGAACCCCATCAAACCCACCGTAATACGCTTTTGAGTCTAAACCTAAATCTATAAGTTCACCCTCACCAGTCTGTGCGTTTTGTTTTTGTGTAAAACTGTCTAATAGTCCCATGTATTATGATTTTTCTTGTTGAGTACTCTTTTGATCTTCTGTAGATGCTATTTGATATATAGAAGGATCTTTAATAGTAATTCCAGCCAAAGCTAGTATTTTAATAATTAAGTTATTCTCCTCTGAAGGGTGGAGTTGAAAATCTTGTGATTTTGTAGCATCATACAAAGCGTTATCACCAATTATTGAATAACCCCATTTTGCGTTTTGTGGTTTTCTTATATAATGACAATGAACGTTATTTGTAAACGTTGGATATACCCTATATCCCCTGGGCATATCAATAAATACTGCTCTTTTTAAAGTTGGTTTTGCAAGTGGAGAAAGCTTTATAGCTAAATATTCTTTATGAGTAATTTGCTCTATCTCACCATAACCAGTTTCTAACGTGCCTAATCTATATAATTCTCTTGGTTTTTGGTAATAAGGAGAGTGGTAATATAATAATTTAATATTTTTAAATATCGCTATTTTTTCCTCTAATAAATCTAGCATGTTTGCATATTCAGTGTTGTTACCAGGAACTCTACCAAATTGATTAATATCATAAAAATATTGTTCAAATATATCCATCTGAACCTGATCGGCAAATAAGTTAAACTCTTGAGGTGTTATATAACCTCTTTGCTCTTTATTAGCTATTGCTAAAACTTTTTGATATACTGTATCTATATTTACCATATTTCTTTATTGTAGTTTGCGATCGCCCCGTAGAGCGACCGCTCCTACAGTTTGATTATTTTAATTGTTTTTCTATATTTGCATATATTTCCATACCTTCATCAGTTTTAAACCAAGCGGCTAAAGCTGAATATGGATGTTCATCAAATGGTACATTCATTAGTTTTCTATCATTAGAACCCCAACTAAATGTTCTTTGATCTGAAGATAATTTTAATATCCCCATTTCTGTTGCTTTAATACCAAAGTTTCTAAGAACAACATTCTCATCATTCACTAACTCTAAGAATAAACTTGGGTTTGTCTTAGCGTACAATAGTAAATCGCGTTTAAGTTCCTTAGAACTCATCTTAGACACTTCAGAACCCTTTTCTACTCTCATAACAGCTTCTGCCATATCGATATCTAGATTTTTAGCCGCGTTTAACGCTTCTATTTCTAGTTCTATAACTTCTACCTCATTAGAAGCTCTTACCTCTGGTTTTAATTCTGTAAATATTGAAGAGCTTTTAGGGTAATATAAAGATAACATTTTTTGTAATATTACTTTTTCTTTAGCAACTGGCAACATACCATTTCTAAAAATTATATGAGATAATCTTTGGTCTCCTTGCATTTCGTCAACAAAACAAGTTCTTTGATTTTCACAATATTTAAGTTCTCTTTCATAACCTTTTACTTTGTCAAAATAATAAATGTTACAACTTTTTATCATTTTACTTAAAGGTTTTTTATTACCTACCAGAACATAAACCCTGTCTTTTATCTCCCAAGTGTCTTTTTTTGTTTTTAGTTCTGGAGTTTCCACAACCGGTTTAGTAGTTTGTGTAACTACTTTTTCTACGTGCTCATCACCAGGATCTCCTTGGTATGAGGCTTTTGTTTGTTTTTTAGCCATAATATAATATATAATAAAATTAATAAAATAAAGGGTCGAGGCCGAAGCCTCGATCCTTAAAATAGTTTAATGATTAGTTCATTAACATAAAGTTGTTAGCACCTTGAGTAACTAAACATCTTTCAGATAAATAGTTTACTCTCATTGCATCTAACTCAGATGTAGCAGCTCCAACAGAACCAGTAACCCAAGTTTTGAATTTTCTATCATCAGTTTGTGAAGCTCTATAACGAACATGTAAGAATGGTCTTTTAAGATTCTTTCCTAATTGTTGGTCATATACAGAAGAAACACCAGCTGGAGCAATAATTCCACGTATAGCGTTAGTTGTATCTCTGTCGTTAATAGCACCTCTTGTTGAAGCATCATTTAGGTATTTCCAATCAGATTTGTAGAAATCGTAAGATCCACGTCTGAAACCAGAGAAACCTAAATTTAATGCCATATCTTCAGAGTTGTTGAACACTCCGTAAGAAGTACCACCAGCACCGTAAGAATTCATTGAAGCTAACATATCGTCCATCGCTAAAGATGTAGATCTGTTTACAAACATCATATTTTCTTCAATTGCACCTTGAGAATCAAACTCAGCTAAGATAGCATCAAATTCAGCTAAATCAGTAGAAGCGTTAACACCAGTAACACCAGAAGTAGAATTACCTCTTGTTTTAACAGCATCAAACAAACCTTGAGTACCACCTTGTGGTAAAGCACCTCCTAAAGTTTGAGTATCAAGAGTAGTGTCGTTAGCAATAGTAACACCCTCAAGACAAGTCATCTCACAGTTATCAGCAAATCTAGCTCTTGTATCTCCTTCAGCTTTTAAATACCATAAATAACCATTTTGACCATCTTCTCCAGAAACTTCAACCCAACCTACAGAAGAAACATCAGATCCAGAAACGTGATACATATCTCTTATAATAACTGGTTTGTTAGTAAAAGACATGAAGTCTGGCTCGTTAGCCGTAGAGTAAGGAGTGTCTGAACCTTTAGCCCATTCAGAACCATACTTAAGTACAGTAACAGCAGCGCCATTAGTTACAGAAAATTCAGTAATGTGACCTTGCGTATAAGGTAAACATGTAACGTCGTCAGTAGACACAGCTGTAACCCTACAAGGAATTGTAACCGAAGCACCAGCGCTAGCTGCTACTAATACAGTGTCACCAACACGTAAACCGTGTGATCCAGCAACGTAAGTTGCGTTAGTTCCAGCGTGAGCTGTAATATCAATAACAGAAGTTGCAACTGTAACTGTTCCTGTGTAAGCTAGATGTAATCTACCTTGTTCAGACCATACCACTCTATCAGCAGTCATAGCCTCTTCAGCTCCTACTTGTGAAAGAAATCCTGAAATTGTTCTGTTACCGAACACTTCAGCTTCTTTTTCCATAAGATCTGGTAAATATTGTTGTGCCCAACCCTCAGTTGATGATGTCGTAAAATCTACATAATTCGACGCCAATGTACTTTGAATAGGACTTGGGACCAAGTTTAATGATCCACCTGCAGTAATTGCCATAATTTTGTTTTTTTAAATTTATTATTTGTTTTTAATTTTAAACTTAAAGTTAGTAGAATCATTACCAAGCACTTTAAACTTAGGACCACTAGTGTTGTCATTTGAAAATGACTGTCTAGGGTTCATGTTTACGTTTTTAGCTTTAGCAACACTATCTTTCATAGCATCAGCCTTGCCTTGTTCGTAAAAGTGATTAGCAATAGCATCGGGATTCATAGCTGTAAATAGAGACTTATGATAACCTTTAGCGTCTGACATTTCATTATTTTTGTTCAAAAACTTTTTGACAAAATTATTAATGTCGCTTTGGCTATTTTCAACCTCTCCAGCGTTCTTCACATTAAACCTATATTTTTTCTCACCGACGTTATATTCAAAACCTTTGAACTTATCGTTAAAAACCTCTTTAGTTTTATTTAAAAAAGTATTAGTTTGTTTTTCTGCTATTTTTTGAGTT
>Ga0209337_1002801_pt1 | contig 12440 bp, 30 predicted proteins | sample LinPmetageLP53_FD_184044 | JGI IMG/M metagenome (GOLD analysis project Ga0209337, IMG submission 184044) | Marine viral communities from the Pacific Ocean - LP-53 (SPAdes) (version 2) | ecosystem: Environmental > Aquatic > Marine > Oceanic | place: Pacific Ocean | collected 2010-02-08 | reverse complement strand
AGTTGATGCTTTATGGTTAGAAGAAAGTGAAGATTGGTTAGAGTTTGAAGTAAATGTTAAAGGAGAAGGCTGTCATCAATTTAGAGGATATAAGTATGCCGATTCCTAATCCTAAACCAGCAGAAAAACAAAGCGATTTTATGATTCGTTGCGTTCCGATGCTTACGCCTTATCACACGAAAGATCAAGCTATAGCTATTTGTTATGATGCTTTTAAAAAAGTAGAACTAGAAAGTTATAACGATTATCCAGATGGAGCAGTAAACAACGCTAAAAGAGCTGTTGAATACAAAGAAAAAAATGGAAGCGATTGTGGAACACAAGTGGGATGGACTAGAGCTGGTCAATTAGCTCGAAAAGAAAATATTAGTAGAGATACAATTTCAAGAATGGCTAGTTTTAAAAGACATCAACAACATAAAGATGTTCCTTACTCTGAAGGTTGTGGTGGAATTATGTGGGATGCCTGGGGTGGAAGTGCTGGAGTAAATTGGGCAATAAGCAAACTAAAAGAAATAGACAAGAAATGAAAAAGATTTTAGTATTGTTTGTTATTTTATTAATGTTTGGATGTGCATCAACACAAGTAGATTTTACGTTTATAAAAGTATTGGGTGTAACATCTAAAGGAGATACAATATTAATTGATGTCAATTCTTTAAGACCAAAAGTATATAATAACTACTATTATAGAAATTCTTATAATCAACATCCATACAATTATTATAATACTCCACCTGTGATAATTAGACCATATAAACCAAAACCAAATAGACCAGTAATAATAACGCCTATTGGAATAAAGCCTACAATAAACAACAATTCAATTTCTGTTCCATTAGTAAAAAAAAACAAAGATAATTAAAATGTTTAGAGTTATTAAAAACTAAAAAATGGATATTCAACAAATGAAACTTTACATTATAAACGCTTCAACTTTAGGAGTTACTACTTTCACTAATATAGAAATGGGATTGAAAATACTACTTTTAGTAGTAACAATAGGATACACGGTAGATAAATGGATAAAGCTTAAAAAATGATAGAACTAATAAATCATTTAACAGGTATGTGTGGAGAATCACATATTAATTTAATAACAATAACATTACTATTTATATTAGTAAAAATATTATTAAATAAAAAATACAATGACAAAAAACTTTACTAAAGAAGAATTTGATTGTAACTGTAATTGTGGTGTTTGTGAAATGCCTATAAATATTTATCATAATGTTGTTAAGGTTGCTAATCAACTACAAGTATTAAGAGATGAATTAAAAAAACCAATACATATTAATTCAGGATATAGATCAGAAGAATATAACAAAAAAATAGGTGGAGTCAAGAATTCTCAACATATAATGGGTAGAGCAGCTGACATTGTTGTAAAAGGCATGACATCTATTGAAGTTTCTAAAGTTATTGAAGAATTAATTGATAAAGGAGATATGCTACAAGGTGGTCTTGGTATATACTCTAATTTTTGTCATTACGACATTAGAGGTGAAAGAAGAAGATGGGATTATTCTAAAAAATAAATTATGATATTAGGTTTCAGCAATTTAATAGAAAAAGGTTTAATGTTAGGTTGGGAATACTATCCAGCATTAGATGAAGAAGATCACGCAGAATTAAATATTTATTTAATTTTTATTTGTTTACACTTTAAGTGGAATTATGAAGAAGAAATTTAAAGATACAAAAGTAGGCAAATTCTTATCAAACAACGGTTCAAATATAGCTAAAACTTTAGCAGATGTATTACCCACTAATGGTATTTTAAGTATCGTTAAAAGACTTATTGACAAAGATGATACATTACCACTAGAAGATAAAGAAAAGGCTTTAAAACTTCTTGAAATAGACATGGTAGAGATGCAAGAGATTACAAAGCGATGGAGTTCAGATTTAGCAAGTGATAATAAATTATCTAAAAATGTTAGACCATTAACTTTAATTTTTATGACTACTAGTTTAATCTTATTTATATTTCTTGATTCAATATTTATTGATTTTAATTTTGATGAAGTACATATAGAAACATTAAAACAACTTTGTTCAGTAGTTTTTATAGCATATTTTGGAGGCCGATCTTACGAAAAAACTAGAAAGTAGCTAGATAAATTTGAATATTATTCATATATCTTTATATCTCTAATTTTATATATATTTAATTTTTTTTTATTTTTTAATATTAAAAACACTTATAATTAAAAATGTTAAAGTTATTACTTTTTTTTTTAATAAAAAAATACTATATTTAAACTATGAATATTTCAGTTAAAATTAGGAGATACGAAAATCAAACAGAATTTTATGATCTAAAGCTTTCGACATATAAAGATACTATAGAGGGTAAATTTAGTAAAGAAGATTTAAGATACCTAATACAACAAATAGACAATGAAATAATATAATGGCTAAGAAACCATCAAGAAAAACAATAGTAAAAAAACTTGATACTGTTTTTAGTCAATTTATTAGAAGAAGATTTGCTGTAAATGAGATAGCTGAATGCGTAACATGTGGCACGAAATCACATTATAAGAAGTTACAAGCTGGCCACTTTATGAGTAGAAAACATTATTCAACTCGTTGGAACGATACTAATGTACAGGTACAATGTTATAGTTGTAATGTTATGAGATATGGAGAACAATATAAATATGGTTTATATTTAGAACAATCTTATGGAAAAGGAACTGCTGAAGAATTACAACAAAAAAGCAGAGAAATCACAAAATTTAGTGATAATCAATTAATAGATATGATAAATTATTATAATGAATTACTAACTAATTTAAAATAGTTCTTGTTTTGTTTTGTTTGAAAAGGAGGTTGATTTCGATTAGCCTCTTTTTTTTTTAAAATTATTTTATAAACATAGTTGTTAATTAAATAAAAAGTATTATATTTACATATAACAAAAAAACAAACAAAATGAAACTAGTAAAACAATTCGCTGGAGAGTACAAAGGACAAGCAGTAATAGACAACTTAAACGTAGAGCTAACAGTGTCTTCATTAGAAGGGAAAGGATTTAGCTTTAGATATACAATTAATAATAATGAAGTTTATTCTGACGGGTGGTACGGATTAAGACTAACAGACATCAAGAGAGATATTAACACAAACATTGAAAGTATTGTTGATGAATATAAAAACTAAATAAAAATAAATAAAATTGAGGGTGTAAAAATCCCTTTTAAAACAAAACAATATGCATTACAGAATAACAACACAAGACAGTCAAATTATTAGAGAAAAAGATCATTTTAAAGCTTTTAAATATGCTTTATTTAACAAATGTATTTTAGAAAAAGTTAATGGCTCTGGAGTAGGAATAGAAATTAATAATTTTACAAACTTATGAAAAACGAACCTATACACGAAACAGTTAGAGACTTATACACTTTTAAAAATATGCAGATAGATGCTTTACAAAAAGAATTGTGTAGAGCAAACAAAAGAATAACTAATTTAGAAACATTTATATTTGAATTATGTGATGAAGATTGTCCAGAATCATATAAAGATATAGTAAAAAAAGAAGTACTAAATGACTTTACAAGAGATTAATTTTCATACTAACTATGAGTTACTAGCTAACTTATTGTTAGAGTTTAATAAATCTAAACCTAAAGAAACTGATAAATATATGAAAGCATTGAGTGAAATGTATTTTTATATAAATTCAATGCACATAGAAAATAGAGAGTTAAGATTAGTTAATAGCAACATTAGACAAGAAATCAGAAAACAACAAATTGATTTTTACGAATTTAAAAATAACGTACAACATATAATAAAATGACACAAATTGAAATAGCTTTTTTTCTAATAGGAATAATACTAGGAATGCTAATAACTTTAATCATTCACGATCTAGCTGAAAAGAACGCAAACAAACATATTTATAAAAACAACAAAACAAAATGCATAAAGAAATAAAATTATTAGATGAGGTTTATTCATTAGTAATGGATAAGATAAACAATAAAGAAAGTAATAAACTTTATAGAATTTCAGAAGTTCAATATATACTTAGTTCTATAGATGATTTACAGTATAATATTAACAACTTATAAAACAACAAAAAAAAATAAAACAAAATGGAAAAAAATATATATCATAAGATATTTGCATTACGTAACGAAATAGGTTCAATTAGTAAAGATTCTGATAATCCTTTTTTTAGATCTAAATATTTTGACATTAATAAATTAATAAAACAAATTGACCCTTTATTAGAAAAACATAAACTATGTTTAATTCAACCTATAATTGATGGATTTGTTAAAAGCGTAATTGTTGATTTAGACGGTGGTTCAATAGAATCATCATTGAAATTAACCGAAGGATTAGATGCACAAAAAAAAGGCTCAGAAATTACTTATTATCGTAGATATACATTAACTTCGTTATTAGGGTTACAAGCTGAAGATGATGATGGAAATTCAGCAAAAAAAAAAGGTAAAGATTGGCTTGTAAAAAAAGAAGATATTACAAATTGTGAAAATGCTATACTTTCTGGTAAATTTACAATAGAAGATATACAATCAAAATGGAACATGACTAAAGAAATAAAAAATAAATTAATCAACTTAAATAAATAAAATGGGATCATTAGTAAATCTATCAATTAATCTTGAATCATTACCTAAAGAAAAATTCGTTAAAGGTAAAAAAGGTGTGTATTATAATTTCACAATTAGTATAAACGATGAAACAAATCAGTACGGTCAAAACGTATCTGCTTTCGATTCACAAACAAAAGAAGAACGAGAGGCAAAAAAACCTAAGAATTATTTAGGAAATGGACAAGTAGTTTGGACAGATGGTTCTTGCGTGAAAGCAGAATATCAAGATAAACAACAAACACAAGAAAAAGAAAACAATGTAGATTTACCATTTTAATATTAAAGGAGAGTTTATAACTTTCCTTTTTTTTTATGACAGAAGAAACGAAAATGTATATGCAACTTTTAGCTGAAGAATGCATAATTAACACGAATGAAATAGTAGAATATCCACCTGTAGCAATATCAATGGGCGAAACAACTATTCAAACTTTAAAAGGCACTAAGACATTACCAATTCCAATAGGAACTTATGGTAATTTCTCATTTGTTCAAGCTCCGCCTAAGACAATGAAAACCTTTTTTATAAGTTTATTAGCTTCAGTTTATTTAGGTGGTTCTAATAAATTTGGTGGTACTCTTAAAGGTCATAGAAATAATAAATGCTTAATTCATTTTGATACAGAACAGGGAAAATTTCATGCTCAACGAGTGTTCCGTCGTGTTGTAGATATGAACATTAAAAATGATTTAGGATGTTATCATACTTTTGGATTACGAACTGTAGGATTTAAAGATCGCATAGCTTTTATAGAATATTATTTACAAGAGAAAATTGAGAAAGGCAAAGTTGGATTATGTATAATTGATGGCGTAGCTGATCTCTGTTCAGATGTTAATTCACTAGAACAAAGTAATTTTATTGCACAAAAATTAATGGAATGGTCTCAAAGATTTTCATGTCATATTTTAACTGTAATTCATAGCAATTTTGGATCCGATAAACCGACCGGCCATTTGGGATCTATACTAGAAAAAAAGACAGAAACACAAATACAATTAGAAACAAACACAATAAACAAGGATTGGATAACTGTTAAATGTAAACGAAGCAGAGGTTACGCTTTTCAAACATTTAGTTTTAAAGTTAATGAAGTAGGTCTTCCAGAAATAATTGGAGATCTATATAATCCCTTAAAAGGTGTAAGTTTTTAATATGACAGAATTTTTAGAAGCATTAAGTAAACACCACAAAGAGTGGATAGATTTAGCAAGAAATTTAGGAGCGAAAGATTACGCTGAAGATATAGTACAAGAATCATATATTAAAATTGTTAAATATAAAGACAATAAAAAAGTATATAATAATGGTAAGTTTTCTAAAGCTTATATGTATTTAACTATTCGATCTGTTTTTATAGATTATATAAGATCAAAAAAAAAGATACATAAAATACAAATAGAAGATTTTTACAAAGACAATAATTTTTTAGAAATAGAACCAAAACATTTAAATAAATTTACTTCTAGTGATGAATTAAAGAGAGAGGAAGCATTTTGGAGATTGTGTGAAAAGATGGATAACGAATTAAATACATGGCATTGGTACGATAAAAGCATATACGAGTTATATCGAGATACAGACTTGAGTATAAGAGGTTTAGCAAGTGAAACAAAAATAAGCTCAGTAAATATATTTCATACTTTAAAAAAAGGTAAAAATATAATGAGAGAAAAATTTAAAGAAGATTACGAAGATTTTAATAACCAAGACTATAATTTAATATGAAAGAACCAAAAGACAAACGAACTAAAGCATACAAAGAATGGAAAGCAAATTACGAAAACAAATCAAAAGGACTAGGAGATACTATAGCCAAGATTACCAAAGCTACAGGTATAGACAAAATAGTCAAATTCATAGCTGGAGAAGATTGTGGTTGTAAAGAAAGACAAATTGCTTTAAATCAAGCTTTTAGATACAAAAAACCCAAATGTTTAACAGAAGAAGAATATAACTTTTTAAATGATTGGTTTAGTAAACCTACAAACAGAGTAACACCTGTAGAACAAAAACAATTACTAAAAATATACAATCGAGTTTTTAGCGATAAAAGAGAAATGACTTCTTGTGGAAGTTGTATTCGTGCTATAACAAATGAATTAAATACTTTATATAAAACGTATGGAAATTAGACCACGATTAAAAGGAAACAAAAAAATTGCTTACGAGAATATAACCAAAAAAGAAACTCGTGTATTAGCTATTGGAGATTTACATGAACCATTTTGTTTAGATGGCTATTTAGAACATTGTCAAGAAACTTATGCTAAGTATAATTGTAATAAAGTGGTTTTTATTGGAGATGTGGTGGATAATCATTACGCTTCTTTTCACGAAGTTGATATAAATGCTGAATATACAGGTAAAACAGAACTTGATTTAGCTATTAAAAAAATATCTAAATGGTATAAAGCATTTCCAAAAGCAGATATTACAATTGGTAACCATGATCGTTTAATAATGAGAAAAAGTCAAACAAGTTCAATTCCTAAAAAATGGATTAAAGCTTATAAAGAAGTACTTGAGACACCTGAATGGAACTTTGTAGATCGTGTTGTTATTGATGATGTGCAATATATACATGGAGAAGCGGGAACAGCCAGAACTAAATGCAGAGCGGATATGCAATCAACAATTCAAGGTCATTTACATACTCAATGTTATACGGAATGGTATGTTGGACAAAACTTTAAAGTTTTTGGATGTCAAATAGGTTGCGGTATTGATGCTAATTCTTACGCAATGAGTTACGCAAAGAGAGGAAAGAAGCCAGCCATTTCTGTGGCTGTAGTCTTAGGAGGACACACAGTAATTAATGAATTAATGGAGTTATGAAAAATAAAAAATACACTACTAAAGAAAGATTTAAAATACTTGAATCAACAGTAGCTACTTTGTATGTAGCTATTGATAAATTATCAAGAAGATTGGATGGAATAGATAATTTTTTAACTAAAGCAACAAAAGATTATAAAGAATAGTTTTTTTGTATTAACAAAATTGTTTATATTTGAACAAAACAAAACAAAATGGAAATACAAACAGAAATTACTTACAATGATGTTGTTTTAATCGTTAATGGTTATTACACACAAGAAGAATCACAAACTCATGATTACCCAGGATCACCATCAGAATTTGAAATTGATGAGGTTTACACAGAAACAAATGATATTAATATATTCGATATATTAAATTTTGCTACACTAAATGACATAGAAGAATTATGTATTGATCAAATAGAAAACAAATGATAGTTTTATTCGATGCTGATAGTTTAGTATATTCTTCTTGTTGTGGAGTAGATGACATACTAGATGAAGCTATAGGAAAGTTTGATGAAATTTTTATGTCTATAATAAATAGACTTGAAGAAACTTATGAAATAGAAAGAGTAATTACTTTTAACAATAGTAAAGGTAATTTTAGAAAACTATTAGACCCAAATTATAAAGCTAATAGAAAGAAAAAAGAACATCCTAAATTATTGTCTGAAATGCACGAACACATATCAGAAATATATTCTACTAAAAATTCTTATGGTGTAGAAACAGATGATTTAGTTGCTACATATTGGAAAACACTTACAAATGAATTAGGACATAACAATGTTATTATTGTATCGCTTGATAAAGATTATAAACAACTACCTTGTCTTATTTATAATTATCATTACAAACATCAAAAAATAATAGAGATAACTTCTTACGAAGCTTTATATAACTTCTATGAGCAAATGGTGATTGGAGATAGTGCTGACAATGTAAACTATTGTAAAGGGTATGGAAAAGCATACGCAAAAAAACTATTTAAAAATTGTAACACACACTATCAATTTACAAAAAAGACATACGAATTATTTAAAACAATATATAAACAAAAAGCAAAGTTAAAATATATACAATGTTATAATCTTTTAAAGTTAAGAACAAAATGAAAATAGAATTAAAACATAATATATTAAATGATAAATACACACAGTATATATACGATGCTTTCGATATACAAAACAAAGAAAATAGCAATGTAACTATAAACGCAAATTTAGAAAGACTACCAAAAGAATGGAACATAGGTGTAGTCTATGGCGGAAGTGGTTCTGGCAAAACAACTATATTAAAAAACTTCTTTAAAAAAGAAATGAATACATATAGCTTTGATTATAACAAATCATTAATATCTAATTTTGATTGGTTAGAGCCACAAGAAGCAACATTTCTATTATCTTCTATGGGTTTAAGTAGTGTTCCAACTTGGTTAAGACCGTTTCATACTTTATCAAACGGAGAACAATATAGAGCAAGTTTGGCGTATATGGTAGGGAAAGCCTCTACCGAAGAAATAATATTAATAGATGAATACACATCAGTAGTAGATAGAGATGTTGCTAAAGCTATGTCTAATGCTTTACAAAAGTATATAAAACGTACAAATAAAAAGATAGTATTAGCATCATGTCATTTTGATATAATGGAATGGTTACAACCGAATTGGATTTATTCACCACAAAAAGGTCGGCTTGAGATAGCGCCAAGTCGAAGGCAAAGACCAGAAATTAAACTTCAGATATTTCGATGTAGATATGAAGCTTGGAATATATTCAAGCAACATCATTATTTAAGTGAAGAATTAAACAAAGCCGCTAAATGTTTTTTAATTTTATATAATGATAAACCTGTTTCATTTATGGGAATATTACCAATGCCAAGCGGAACAATTAAAGATGCTTATAGAGTGAGTAGATTGGTTGTTTTGCCTGATTTTCAAGGATTAGGAATAGGAATGAAAATACTTAATTTTTTTGGCTCTATGTATAAAAAAGATAAAAAATCATTATATATAAAAACATCTAATCCATCTTTGTTTAAAGGAATGACAAGAAATAAAAATAATTGGAAATTAATAAATGAAAGTAATGATATACAACAAATAAAAAAAACTAATGAAAGACTTTTAGAAAGAGAAAAAAAAGGAGAAATAACATTTCAAACTGGCATAAAATTAGTGAAAGAAAGTGTAACAAAATCTTATAAATACATTGGAGAAGAATATAAAGAAAATATAAATATATTAGTATTTAAAGCTGATGCATATAAAGAAGTTGCACAAAATCAAATATCAATGTTCTAAAAACAAAAAAACAAAACAAAATGAATTTTAACAAAGATTATTACAACAACGAATTTAATTATTTAATAAGCGAATTAACAGACAGAAACAGATCAATAATGGATATTGATTGTTTTATTTCTAAAATAGGATCCAAACATGGTTTTATAATAGATCATAAAAAACACACCGACAAAGTCAGTATAAATACTTTAAGAGAGTTGTCTAAATTTGTTGATGTTAAATTAAATGATAATACTTATCTTTGCTCTTTTATAATAAGAAGCGATATAAATACGAATGAGGCTAAAACAGATACTTATTCAATTATATATGAATTAAAAAATTGGGCGATTGTTAAAGACAAAAAAAATAAAATTGATTATGTTAAACATACTTATACAATAAGAAATGATAAAGATTTAAAATTATTCTTTCAACCAGAAACACACACTAAAACAAAAGAAAGATTACGAAACGAATTATAAATATGAGAGCAAGTCAACCACATTACGAAAACGGAAAAGGATATGATGTTATAGACTTTATCAAAGACTACAACATAAACTTCAATAGAGGAAACATTATAAAGTACATAAGCAGAGCAGACAAGAAGAATCACGAATTAATGGATTTATTAAAAGCTAAAGATTATCTTGAACGGGAGATTGAATATGTGCGAAAAAAGAATATCGAATGAAGGTTTAGACAATGAAACTATAAGAGAGTTTTATAATCTTGCAGTTTATGACTATGAAAGAGGAACTGAAATAGATGAACTAAAATTAATCTTATACGATTATGAAGATAAAGAAATGTATTTAGAATGTGCTGGTATAAAACTAGCAATCGAATACATAGAATTTATAATATTAATAGAATTAATTAAATATAAAAACAACATAGATGACAACGAAAGAGATTAAAGAATTAGTAGAAGGAGAACTAGGATATAGAATAAACGTAAACTCAAGAATACGAAGCATTGTATATGGTAGAGCTATATATTTTAAGATATGTAAAGATAGAACCAATCTATCTCTTAAACAAATAGGACAAACACTAAATCAAGATCACGCAACAGTTCTACATAGTGTAAAGAAAATATTTCCAACATTTGCAATGTACAATCCAAAATACATGGAGATATACAATCGTATAATAGCAACAGAAGAATATATACCTAAACACAAAAGACTAAAAACACTACAAGAAGAACACAGAAAACTAGAAACAAGATTTAAGTTCTTAAAACAAATAAAAATAGATCCAAAGTTAAGACCAATATTAGAAACAATACAAGAGATACCAGAAGACCAATTACACGAAGCAGAGTATAGAATCAAAAGAGTTATTAATCGTTTAAAAGAATATGAAGAATAACAAAAACAAAGATATATCGTTATATAAAAAATAATTAATAATAATCTTTTTTAATTATGGATAAAAGAAAGAACAACGGAGGACATACAACAGCAGGAAGAAAAGCTAAAGCTGAAGAAGTAAAGTTAATTGAAAGACTAACACCATTAGAACCACAAGCTTATGCGGCTCTAAAAAAAGGAATAGAATCTGGAGAGTTTAAGTTTATACAAATGTTCTATCATTACTATGCTGGCAAACCAAGAGAAACAAAAGATATTACATTAAATTCTGAACAACCTTTATTTAATATTATTGATTAATGTTTGTAGTAACAACTGCAATTAAAAAACTTCTTAAACTTAAAAAACGAAAGAAGATAGTTCAAGGTGGAACTTCAGCTGGAAAAACTTTCGGTATCTTACCAATCTTAATAGATAAAGCAATAAGAACGCCTAACTTAGAAATAAGCGTAGTTAGTGAATCTATACCTCATTTGCGTAGAGGTGCGTTAAAAGACTTCTTAAAGATTATGATGATGACTAATCGTTATAATGATGTACAGTATAATAAATCAATGTTAAAGTATAAATACTCTAATGGTAGTTATATTGAATTCTTTTCAATCGAATCAGCAGATAAACTTAGAGGTGCTAGAAGACATGTATTATATGTAAACGAAGCAAACAATATTCCATTCGAAGCTTACAATCAATTAGCAATAAGAACATCAGGCGATATATGGATTGACTTTAATCCAACTTCATCTTTTTGGGCACATACAGAAATACAAGATAATGAAGATTCAGATTTTTTAAAACTTACATATTTAGACAATGAAGCATTATCAGAAACTATAATACAAGATATAGAAAAAGCAAAAGAGAAAGCAAAGAACTCAACATATTGGAACAACTGGTGGAATGTATATGGTCTTGGAGAAATAGGAAGTTTAGAAGGTGCATGTATTAAAGATTGGAAACCAATTGATCTACCAAACAATGCAAGACTATTATGTTATGGAATGGACTTTGGCTACTCTAATCATCCAAGTGCTTTAATTTCTTTATACAAATACAACAACGCTTATATATTTGATGAAGTCATATATCAAAAAGGATTACTAAATAGTCAAATAAGTAACTTACTTAAAACACACGAAGTAAAAGAGATTATATATGCAGATTCAGCCGAACCAAAGAGTATTGCAGAGTTGTCGAGTTATGGTCATTTAATATTACCAGTTAAAAAAGGTAAAGATTCAATAGTGTATGGTATTAATCTGATCAATCAAAATGAAATCTATATAACTAATAGAAGTC
>Ga0209337_1002800_pt1 | contig 12445 bp, 29 predicted proteins | sample LinPmetageLP53_FD_184044 | JGI IMG/M metagenome (GOLD analysis project Ga0209337, IMG submission 184044) | Marine viral communities from the Pacific Ocean - LP-53 (SPAdes) (version 2) | ecosystem: Environmental > Aquatic > Marine > Oceanic | place: Pacific Ocean | collected 2010-02-08 | reverse complement strand
AAAGGGGGTATTGAATTCACATTTATAGTTCGGGGGGGGTATTGAATTCACATTTGACCCCCTATTGAATTCACATTTAGGGGTATTGAATTCACATTTACGCTATGTAATTATTTTCTTGCGAAAAGAATGTGCCATCCTCCAAAAATAAATAATTATTATGGCTAAACTTATGGACTAAATAATCTTCTGTTAAATATACAGCAGCTTCCTCCTGACAGGCGATTAGCCACTCGTCAAAGCATCTTTGTAGTATTGTGTTAGGATTGTATTCCTTATCCCCTAAACACTCCTCTAATGCAGCGTGAAGCGTTATGTCGATGTAGTATCCGGTGAAGAGTCCATCATGTTCTCTCATCGTTTTTATTATATCTTCAAAGTCTATATTCTTATACTTGAATACTTTCTTGAATTTGCAGAAACTATTCTTAAACCCATAGAAATCTATTTCAAACTCCTTCAGTTCCGAGTGTAGTATCTCAGCAAATACAATTAAGCTATTTATAGATTCCTCACTATAGATGTATCCTTTTTCGATTACAGCTTCACGTTGCTGATATAAAGCCTCTATTTTAGAGACTGCTTTCAATTCATTATATTTATAAAGTCCGCTTATCTCTCTCATATTATTTATCTTTTGTTTATTATATACCAAAGTGTGCTTGAATTTGATATGTTATATTTATTCATTGTTAATGTTTGAGGATTATTATTATCCCTATAGAATTGCTTTATTTCCTTAACCAACTCATCAGGATATTTTTTACTAGCCTCTGTAGCTTTTTTCTGACTAATTGAAATTGCTTCTTTACCCCTGTCATCATAATTATCTTTAGCTGTTCCAATTAAAATATTATCTACAGTATTATTTGATTTAACATCATCTTTATGCCTAACCATTATGCCTTTTTCATATAGTTTATAGCCATATTTCTTAAATGCTTGTAGTCTGTGAGAAAATACAACAATGCATTTACCGCTTAAAGTAATTTGAAACTTCTGATAGCTATACTTGTCTTTGCTTCCAATTATATTATTGAATCTATTTCTTACCACACCTTGGTCATCTATAGTGTAACCTAATACGTTTAAAGCTATATCTTCCCTCTTGACTCCTTGTTCGTGAAGCCTATTTGATAACTCATATGAATCTTCTGTTACTCTCATATCATTTTTTGTTTTGGCATTGTTCTAATTTATCTAATAAATCCTTAATCTTAAATTCCAATAGATTAATCTTTTCCTTTAGTATTTTATCGTTCATAATGAGTGTTTAAATTGCTTAGGTGTTCTTTGTAAATTAACTCTTCATTTTCTATTTTATCTATTTGCTTCATTAATAATTTAACAAACTCTGATGCTACTGTTGCACTCATTTTATTATCACCAATCAATTCCATTGATGCCCTAATGGCAGCTAATTCTATTGTCGCTAATCTTGTAAGTTCTGTTTCCATTATTCCTTTATATTATAAGTTTCCTTAGATTTAACACCCTCAATCGTGATTGAGATTAAAGTATTGTAATTAATAAACCTGTAACCATTGTTTTTCATATCGAATACGGGAATCAATCCCTTCTTGATTGGGTCAAAAGCTAATCCTTTACCTTTAAGGTGCTTTACAACACCTGTTCTGCAATTCATAATTCTTTCTGAGCCATCCTTCTTAATGAACTTAGCAGAGAATACTTTACCGCTTGATACTTTGTCTAAAATTTCTGTGATTGTCATAGTAATATGTGTTTTAATTGTTAAACTTGAAGCTAAACTACATAATATTTTTAATATACCAAAATATATTAACATTTATTTAACAAAGTAGGATTTATATATAAAGAAAAAACCACCTCCGCTATGAACCGAAGATGGCTTTTATCAAATGAAACACGAAACAATATTAAATATGAACTAAATTAAAACAATACAAATATATAACATTTCTACTAAATAAACAAATTATTTTACAACATACATTCCTTTTGGTGCAGTTCTACCTAATAGGTATTGAATTAAATATCTCGCTGCATCGATTCCATGGTTGTAACTATCGATAGGAGTAACTCCGCTAACCTTCCAAGCATAGTTGTTAAACTCCTTGACCAGATTCTCTCCTTCAATGTTTATATTATAATCCTGCATCAAAGCAATTCCTGTAAGTATACTACCTTTCTTTTTTAATGTAGGGGTCAAGTTAAGACCTCTTGAATTTAATTCTGCTCGTAGTCTAGGTTCAGAGTTATCAATCACTATAAGGCGTTTTCCTGCGTATCTAAGGCACAATTCATATATATTGGAGGTAACCAGTCCTTTCTTATAGAAGTGCTCTTTAAGCCATATTATCTTGCGTACCTTGTCCACACAGCCTTCAACCAATACAGACTCATCTCTAGAAAATCCTATATCTAATCCAAATATTGAATCTATTTCAGTATTGAATTTACCCATCTGCCAGTCAGTAAAGATAACTCCTTCTGCCTTCTGTAGCCATCCCCCTAGTATTTGATGCCTGTAATGATTAGGTCTTCTTTGCTTCATTCTCTCAATCTCCTTCAAGAATGATTCAGATAGGTTCTCTCTATTATCTTCGTAGGTTGTATGGATATAAGTTACACCATCTTTAGTACCATTAAATCCATCAGGAATACCTCTGTTCTGAAAGAACCTCTGATAAATCCAATGCTCCTTAGTAGCAGGGTTTAGAATCAATAGGCATCTGTTCTTAACTCCCTTGGCTCGTATTGATAAATCTATTTTATCAAAGTTCTCTTCCTCTTGCAGCTCCTCTGCCTCATCAAGTACAAAAGTATTAATCCCACTAATAGACTTTAGCTTTGCAGTTTGGTCTCCACTAGCAGTCTTAATTCCTGAGAAGTATATTGAGCTGCCTGTTAGATTGTTTATTATCTCAAACTTAGTAACTGTAAAATTCTCAAGCAATCCCATCAATTCTAACTTCTCTATGAATTCAGGAATAATACTCATACCTGCTGAACTCATTGTGTACCTAGTAAATAATACTTTGTTGTTTTCTTCAAACGTAAGCAGTACTAGAAACACAGTAATACTAAAAGACTTACCGGAACCTCGACCACCAGTAATTACAAAGTACCTGCTATCCGACTTTAAACCTTTGTACTTTGAATTTAAGGAAACATTACTCATCGGTCTTCTTATCTCTTTTACCTAAGTCTCTTACCTTCATAGGTTTGATGTAATATCCTACTATTGGATTTACTCTATAGTTCCAAAAGTCTGTAGGCATATCTTCAGGATTGTTTATCATCTTCGCTCTGCTCATTGTTTTCTATTTTAGGTGTTAAATCTATTGTTTTAGTAGGAAAGAAATCTATAATGGGGATGTTTACTTTCGTGTCTATTTGGATGTTCTGTTGTTCTTTTGGTCTACCATATCTGTATTCCAATAGCCATTTCATATGCTGAGTAGAACCGGTCTTAGCTAACTTAGCAATCTCTACCCAAGCCTTCTCTTCACTCCCAAAGGCTTTCTTCATTGCATTTAAAGTCATATTAGCTATGTCCTTGTCTTTGGACTTACGTGGTCTCCCTTGACCTCTGTAGACCCCCTTGACAGCTCCGTTGTTCTTACGACCATCTATTTTCTTTTCTTTGTCTTCCTCCTGTTCATTCATATTATTGTATTTTATATAGACTATACTTTACAGTAATCTCTTCACCCTTCTGTATAGTTCTTATTGCGTGAACAACTCTAGTCTTCTCAGCTTCACATTCTGTTATTCTGCAATTAGGTTTATCGCTATGGTTTATGAAACCACCTAAAGGTGTTCTTATAACTTCTCCATTGTCTAACCAAACGTGAGTAATTCCAAAGCTATATCCTGACTCAAAGTCTTTATCAGCTATAAGTCCCAGTCCATCTATATGACTATTGCCTATAGTTAATCCGACAGGGAGCGGTCTATAATTACTTTTCATATCTGAAACTCTTTCTTATCGGTAAACTTATTACCTTGGAGTTTTAGCTGAGACAATAGGAATTTAAACTTATGGCGAATAATTCTATTCTCTTCCTCTAATTCTAAATATCTCTTTTTATAGAATACGTTAGGCGATAGGTACTTTTCTTTGTTGGCATCACTACTTGTTATAGCTAACTTAATTCTATCATATATTTTTAAGTATTCCATTTCAAACTCAGATACAACATCATCAAATAGATTTATTCCATATAATACAGTTGCGTGGTCTTTTCCAACTTCCCTGCCTATAGCACTCAATGGCTGCTTGGTAAACTGCCTACACAACTTATAATATATTGCTCTAGCATATACAACTTCCCTAGCTCTACTCTTTATGCCTATATCTATTCCTGACTCTAGACTGGTTAACTTCTTAATTTCTTGTAACTTCATAATAATAATTGTTTTTCATAATCGTTATACGCTTCTAAAACTCCTTGACAACAAATGTAATCCTCATCTTCCTCATAATACTTTAAAAGTAATTCCTTATCAGGATAGCTAATTATATTTAACTTTAGAGACTTCAACACGTCATCATAACATTCCTTCTTAGTAAGGTAACTCATTTATATTTCTCCCTCTATTTGGTAATCAAATACATCTCTATTCTTATTCACAAAGAACTCATTGTAAATCATTACAGCTTGTTCAACATCTCTCTCTCCATCGTAGTAGCTTCTCTCGCTAATCCCATAGAATCCTATAGTAGCAGTAGTCTTGTCTATAGCTATAAAAGTAAAGTCTCTATAGTCAACATTAAATAACTTGCAATATATATAGGCTTGACACCCATACTTGTATTCCCTTGCTGAATACTCAAATTTATTTATATTCCCTGTAGTCTTTAAATCTATAATGTAGCCATCTCCAAGAACATCTGCCTTACCACGAAATGGTATTTCGAATAGATTCTCAATGGCAGGAACTTCTTTCTTAGTATTCTCCATCAACTCCATAGCCATAGAATTGTTATAGAATGCCTCAGCTAATCTTTCAACCTCATCTCTCTCTTTGTAGGTAAAGACTCTTCCATGTTCAGACAATGCTTCTTTAAATACATTTGTATTCCTAGACTTTATATCTACAAAGTGTTGCTTCTCATAAACGTGAGGCTCTAGTATAGCAGTATGGAATAGCCAACCGAATTCAAAGGCAGGTATTATCTTACCACTTGTTTTGATTAATGAATCTTCATAAGCCTTTGGCGAGTCAAGTAGTTTCTTTATAGAGCTACTGGAAAGAGCGTTAACTCCTAAGTAGTCATAGTAGAATTTATCATCTGCCATCTCAGTAAGCAGCTCCTGCTTATTCCAAGTCCTATTGTCTAGTGTTGTTATTTCTTTAACGTCCATTTCTAAAGTATTTTGTATCTATTATTAATGCTAAACCAACAAGAAGTATTCCTATTGATGCTATAAAGATTGATGCTGCAATTAATTCTAACATAATTATTTCTTTTTCTTTTTGTTTTTGTTAATCCTTTTCTGTTCTTCACTTAGATACTCTTCCTCCATCCAATGAAGTTCAGCTCTTTGCGATTCAGTAAACCATTCTTGCTCTAGTAATTCTTTTGTCTTTCCCATTACTGTACGTGTTTTAATAGTCTTCTCATTGTTCTCTCCAACCATCCTAAAGTGAAGGATAGCGGAGTCTCAAATATAACGTATATTATCATTAGGAATCCTTCTAGTACGAAGAATATCGCTAGAAGCAGGAATATAAGTAAAACCTTGGGGGTGTTAAGTAGTAGCTTTATTACTTTCATATCTTATTGTGTTTGATACAAAAGTAGTAAAAATATATTAATAAACAAGAAATATTAACACTTTGTTAACTTTTCTTCGGAGTGAAGGTATCTTTCCAAATAGTTTGACATACTGCGAACCTTTGCTCTCTATCAGAATAATCAGTAATCATTCCGGCATTGTTCATGCATCTTTTGTTAAAGTCTTTAAGCTCTTCGTATTTCTTTGGTTTCATTGTAATTGGCATAGTTCTATTTTTTAGGTTTAATCTTTTTTGTCTTTCCCTGTAGGGTTTCTACTTGCATATGGAGCATCATTACAAATTGCTGTAAATCTTTAATGTCCTTCTGCATCTTAATTAACTTACTTTCCTTCATTTGTTTATTTTTTCATATTCTTTAGCTTCTCAATGTAAAGAGTAGCATCCATTAACTCTTCTTGTAAGTGATTAAGGAAGTTATAAAAACTATCAGGACTATCAAATAAGGTAGTATTATATTTATCTATACCAACCTTACTTCTAATATCATATAAACGCTTTACGTTTTCTACGATTGGGTCTTTCTGTATTGGTTTAATATTTCCATTACTAGAATTTGCATTTTCGAAATACTTACTTACACTATCACTCATATCTAAAATTTACATTTTTTACATTCCCATTTTATTCCAAGATTATTAACAAACCCAATAAAGTTAGATGGTTCTTTTAGTGTGTGCCAGTTACCTTTGTAATAAGTTCTAGTTACCGTACACTCCCTTAACACAATGTCTTGTTCTGCATCATCAAATTCATGTTCTACTTTAAGTATTATTGCCTTCTCAGGAATATGCCAACTGTCGCAAATTCTTTCTAATAATATTCTTTGACCTATTGGAATCAACACGTGCTTTCTTTTTACTTCTATTAAGATAAGAACCTTGTTATCAAATTCCATTACCGCATCTATATCTGATGGGTGAATCTTACCGTTTTGAACACCGGTAAAATCTATTACTTGTTTAACTTTCTTTTTATCTCTTATTAAACTATTCATCTTTGTACTCGTCAAAAACCCTCTTGAGTTTGTTATGGACTTTATTAACGAAACAGCTACTGCAAGAAGTTGGATTTACCTTTTCCTTAAATATTCTATTGTAAATATTTACTAGCTCCTGTTGAATTGTTGGAGATATAGTATTGTTAGTATTAGAATAAAACTCCTTCAGGTAAGTATGCTCCTGTTCATTTAAACATTCAGGTTTATTATAAGGAAATAGGTGATTTAAAGTTTCCTTTCTTTTGTCGCATCCACAGTCTTCTCCTAATGCCCATTTCGCTACCTTAGCGATTCCGGTTGCTTCCAATACCTTCTCTACGGTATCTCCTAACCCTTTAGATTTACTTTTTGTTTTTCTTGTACTCTTTGTACTTTTCGATGGTTTTTTCCCTGACTTCTGATTTGCCATTGCTTAATGTATTAAATATTGAACTTAAACTTATTTTTGTTTCTCTAGCTATTTTTCTCATGCTCATCTTTGAATAGAAGTGTATGTTCCACATCTTCTTATCATACCAATGCCATTTAATAACTTGCTCATCTATTGAATTTATCAAGTTATTAAAAGAATTTTCTATCTCCATATCAGGAGGTGAATCGATAAAATCGTCTTCATTTTCTAGTAAGAAGTGATTTGGCTTATTGTACTTATGGTAACTGGATAGGAATAGATTCCTTAAAGTAACATATATATAGTAAGTGTTTAATTCCTCACTATTATACATAATCTTTTCTTGGTTCTCAATGTACTTGGAAATCCTAACATACATCTCCTGAACTAATTCATTAGCATCCTCATCGCTTATCTTAAACGACTTAGCCATATGAATCCAGTCCTTATGCTTCTCTCCTAAGAGTTGTATTAAAGTTTTTTCTGAGTCCAAACGTGACAAGATATTCCTATTATAAAAAACATTATTTGAAACAAGTGTTCTGTCTCTTCGTTATCTTCCTCCTCAAATTGGTCTAATGAGGTATTCCAATAATTAAAACCTAGCATAACCCCATAAATAGGGAATAACTGAACCATCATAAATTGTATATTAAATTAACTTCTATCCTTGGGTTTGTTTTGTCAATACCCTTATACTCAACACTTACCTTCTTGACTATCGAAGTGTCATCAGCTTCTATACATCTTTTCTCTACAAGTGCATCCTGAAAGAATTTATCCACAACAGCCACTACATTCATTAAGTCTCTCTTTCTTTTATCGGGGGCATAGTAAAAGTATTCTACGTGAACTTCTCCTTTAATATTAAAGAATAATTCACTAGCAATAGATTCCTTAAAATTCTTCTTTAGATTGTTAGAAACTGCATAATGCCAATTTCTATACTGATTAAGATTAAGATAGTATTTAGTCTTTCCACTAAAAGCCACTATCGGTAATGTCATACTTTGATTCACTCCTGTCTAAATCTATTTGGGTAAAAGGTGTAGACCCATTAAATAAATACCTTTGTGTTTTAATGTTAAAATCTATTGCATCTACCTCTTGTGGGATGCCAACTAATTTCTGCTTCTTAATCTTCTGTGAACCAAATGTAACACAACTATCTGAGAAATCCAAACCTCTGTTTGGTCTCCATACAAACATCACGTTATCTGCCTTGTCTGCAAATGTACCTCCGCCCTTAATCCTATTGACATCAGGCTTAATGTATCTTCCATTATCATCTTTATGGGGAGTAACTTGATGCGCTACCAAGTGTACCGAAATATTGTTGTCTAATGCAAATCTTTTTAATTCACTCATAAACCTAGAGATATACAAATCTTCTCTTTCACCTCTAAGCATTTTATGCTGAACAGTATTGTAAGGGTCAATTATTAAACTTCTAATTCCCTTAGTCTTAACTAGATGTTTAGCTCTTGAGAATATACTATCTAATGTAAAATTCTTCTTAGGATATATTAAGAAGAAATGCTTTCTTGCAAAATCCATTGCCTCTTTGTATTCCTCTAATTTCATCTGATTACTTTTGTAGTATGGGTCTGCTGATTTACCAACATACATTTCAATTATATCATTGAAGAAATCATTCATTGGCATATTCTCAGGAGAAAATACTGCAAACTTCCAATTGTCTTGTATTGACTTTATACAAGCTAATTGATTAAGAAACATAGATTTTCCCTCATTTTGATAGCCAGTCCAAATATTAACTTCTCCATTTCTCCAAGTCCAAGCCTTATCTATCTGAGGAATATAAGTTGTAGTTCCTCTGTCTTGTCCATTGTGAAAACCATCTAGCATACTCTCTCTTACATCATCAACTGAGAACACACCTTCTAGCTTAGGACTAGAGGCGTTTTTAAGGCGATTTCTGAGACTTTCTACTCCTTCTGCTATTAATACCTCATTGGCATCTTTATAAGGCTTTAAATCGACTAATAAGCACTTGTCGTCTCCTATCCTTCTAACCAATTCTTTTTCTAAATTCCTACCATTATCGTCATTATCGGTTGCAATATAAACTGTTTCAGCCTGTTCAAATACTTCATAGCAATTAGAAATACATTCTAACTTACCATCAATGTTCTTATCTCCAACATTAGGCGCACCCATGTTAACAGATGTATGGGCATAGATTCCTGATACCTCCCAAGATAAAGAATCCATTTCACCTTCACATATTACAATAGCTTTACTAGCGATACATCTATCGTAGTTATAAATTATAGGTTCGGCATCTTTAGATTGCGTAAACCATTTACCATCAATTCCCCTAGCTTTATAATTTATAATAGTGCTTTCTTTTAGATATGGGAATACAATACTCTTACCATCACTAGAAGAAACTATTTTATTTGCTTTAATAACATCTTCTGTAATTCCTCTTTTAATAAGAAAGTTTGCACCTCTCTTAGTTAACTTCTTGAGTTTACTTCTTTCAGGTTTCTTATACATCTTTTTCTTTGGTATTATATCTGATAGGGTTTGTGGCTTATTACTAACCTTACCTTGCCAATTACATTTATGGCAATAGTAAATTCCCTCCTGTATATTAACAGCTAGACAATTATCCTTATAATTCTCCTTGCCTATTTTAGCACAGTTAGGGCATTTAGATTTCTGTTGATTACTATTTCCCTTTAGTTCAATTCCAATACTCTCAAATGTTTCGTCCATAATAAATGTTTTAATCGAAGGTAAAAGTAATAAAATATTTTATATAATTATATTTGGTTATTAAATTTGTTTTTTTATATTTTACTTTATATATATAGTTACAAGTAATTATATATACGGTTATATATACTACATATACATTTATATATCTTTTCTTTTTAAGTATATATACAGTTACTTATGCGATATATATAGTTACTTGTAATTACTTGTAACTGTATTGTTAGGAATAAATTTGTTTTATATAAAAATATTATATACATTTGCATTGTAACTAAAAACTATTTAATATGAATAGAGATAAATTATCTAAACTTTACAAGAAGTATGAACTTAGTTCTGATGACATTTACAAACATCAGCACTATATGATTATCACTCGTGCAGGAATCGATAAGATTCAGGCAATAGAGAAAATCAACATCAATTACGATGTCATTAATTGTGAACCTAAATTTGCAGTAGTTAAAGCAAATGCAACTAAAGAAGGCGCACAAATACAAACATTTGGTTCGGCATTAAAAGGAGATAGCTACAAAGATGGTAACTGTAATACTTGGTATGTTATGGAAATGGCTGAGAAAAGAGCTATGAGTAGAGCTGTATTGAAGCTAACAGGTTTCTATGAACTAGGTGTATTTGGAGAAGATGAGTCAGAAGACTTTAAGAGAAAACTAATTTAAATTTAATTATTATGGGTAACGAAAAAAAGTATGTAGGTAATGGCAAACAAGTAGGAGATTATGGAATGGTAAACATTTCTATAGCTGCTAGTAAAGTTCAGCCTTACTGGAGTGAGTACAAAGGAGAGAAATACCTTAGACTGTCCGTAGGGACTCTAAGAGAAGCTAATCAGTATGGTCAAACCCATACAGTTTGGATTGATGAATTTGTTCCTGAGCAAAAACAAGATGCTCCTAAGAGAACAGCTAAAGCAGGGGATGGACTACCCTTTTAAATAGTCTACTATTTATTATTCATTTACCATTAGGAACAAGGGGATAAAAGTTGGTAACAGACTTAGTCCCCTTTTCTTATACGTCTATTTTACGGGTTTTACCGTAATGACCGTTTGAAGTTGTTTTTCTTGTAATTAAGCCTCTCTGCTGCAATCTATTTATAATTCTATATAAAGTCCTCTCTGAGACGTTTAAAGTGTCGCAGAACGTCTTATTTGAAGCGTAGCAGCTTCCATTCTCTTCTTTCTCTTTTCTTATAAAACTAATTACCTTTTCTTCTATACCTACTAGCATAATTTATTTTTTACCTTGACCTCTATATTTCTTCTTGTAATTCTTAGATGACTTAAGACTACTCATCTTAGACTTAGCATGAACACCCTTACGTTTTATTCTATTATTAGATTTATAGTTTGATACTTGAATCTTTGCCATTACTTATGCTTGTTGTTTCCCATAATCTTTTCTGCACCCCTTGAACCAAAGTAACCTATAAACACTATAGTGAGTAATTCCTTTACAACACTAAGCTCCTCTAGCTGTAGAATCCATCCGGCAACAAAAGAAGTGGTTAGAAATGCCAATGTTAATGGTCGCACGTTTTGAGCTAACCAACTTGTAGACTTGGAATCAGCTACCCATCTCTGAGTAATGCCCTCCATCTCAGTACGCTCTAATTCCAGTTTCTTTAAAGCAAGTTCTTTATCTTCCTTACTCATATCAGAACCACCTATGATAGCCTGTATAACGCTTCCTACAGCAGTATCTCCTGCTATTGAACCTACAACGTTAGGAATCTTCTCTAATAGGAACTTACCTACTTTGGTATCTTTGAATTTCTTTTTATCCATAACGTATTACCAACTGTGTTAGTACGTCCAAATAACGTTTGGTGATTTAGACTCATCTGAGTCAACGTGAATGAAGTTGTTTGCAATTCCAATTCTACTGAAACCGGCATCTTGTAATGCTGTAATAATAATCCATCTTTCTCTTGAACCTGAACAGGAAATGTCAGCGGCTTTGCCTTTAAGGTGAGCTGAATCAATTGGCTTCTTTCCAAGTCTTCTGTAGATTTCGATGTTATGCTCTTTTGTTCTGTAACCGCTATTGACTTTAAATGGGATGTCTGCCATCTCTCTGGCATTGTCAAGCATTGAAAGGAAGTTAGAATCCATATTAGAAGCACTACCCTCAACATCAGGTGAATCAAATTCATCTAAAGTAAAATATTTCATTTACGCTTAAAATTTTGCTTAATGTCTTTAATCTCATTTTGAAGTAACTCAAACTTTAAGTCAATTTCTTTTTCACTTATTTTCTGAGGAGGTAGTGTCTTAGCTTCTTCGACTTCTATTTCTAGAATTGCAATCTTACTATTTAGAGTATAATAACTTCCTACTAATGAAATTATCATTGTGACTAACATAACTATATTTGCTAGGCTAAGAGAAAAGTCTGCTTTCCCATCGCCATCTATATCTACTTTTGCCATTATTTATTAAGTGCTTTTATTATTTGAATTACCGTAAACGCAAAGGTTGCAACTAAGACTAAAGTTTG
>Ga0209337_1002799_pt1 | contig 12446 bp, 31 predicted proteins | sample LinPmetageLP53_FD_184044 | JGI IMG/M metagenome (GOLD analysis project Ga0209337, IMG submission 184044) | Marine viral communities from the Pacific Ocean - LP-53 (SPAdes) (version 2) | ecosystem: Environmental > Aquatic > Marine > Oceanic | place: Pacific Ocean | collected 2010-02-08 | reverse complement strand
GGATTATTTTTTCGTATTTTCATGGTCTTTTCACCTTTCTTCTTGGCACTTGAGCCGCCATGACCAAAATTAACCTTCTTAACATTACCAGTCTTAGGGTCCTTGACAAAAACTTTAAATTTTTTGACATCTCCGCGTGTGGGCTTATTGAGTTTAACCTTCCTACCACGGTACTCTGCTTCTTCAAGGGTCTCTGAAGCTTCGTAGAAGCCAAAATCTTCCTCAAGTGGGCTGCCATCTTCATAGGAGGCATCAGCCATATAAAGCTCTTCTGCAAGATCTTCGTTTAAGAAATTGTTCCAATTTTCCATTATAAGCTTCATTTTTTTGATTTCCTTAGTCTAATTGTCTTGTTTTTGGAGGCTTCTTTGCGTTTTTTTACATAATCAAAGGCTTTTTTCAATCTTGCCTTCACTTTTGGGTCTTTTGCGTTATTATATGCTGCTCGAACCCTTTGGTGGATAAGATTTATGATCTGAGATTGCCTTTTATGTGATTTTGACTTGAATGAAGCCTTAGATAACGTCTTTTGGATGGCCGAAACCGATGAAAACTCAACAGAGACAGTATCTTTTGGATTTTCATCAGTATATAGTCTCCTGCCAGAGCCTTTTGGCTTTTTGCCTGTTCCTTTTTTGGGATCTGCCTCTACTATACGTCCTTCTTCGGCTTTGACGCAGTTTCGATACCTTTTGCCAAACATAATCTTTGTTTTTCGCTTGGGATGGGTCTTGTAGCCCTTCTGGCACTTCTCCTCAAGCTCCATTTGCTCGTTTTCCTCTTCTAGAGGGCCATCTTGAAGCGCATTCGGCTCCATGTAGGGATGATCCTTAAGATATTTCTTCATTTTAGGGTGTGCAACCCTAATAATTACTTTTCGCCCTTCTTTTGCCATTGGTATGATACCTTATCCTTATTTATTGGACCACCCATGGCCCATGTATCGCAAGAACGTGCCGAGTGGCACTTAAAATGATGCATCCAACAGTAGCCAAGACGCCCACTGTCGTCTGAGACATCCCCAGGCATGCACTTGTCCATGCGGGCGGAGATGTCGAAGGCCACACAAACGCCGCACGTACTTTTTTTCGCCGCTTTTTCACTTGTGTCCCACTTTTTAGCCAGTTTTTCCCAATAATCGCCGGGCTCTTCAACGTTCAGGGGGCCATACATATGGTTTTCTCTTGTGGCATTACGATTCTTTGTATTTAGGGCCACGTCTTGCGTAGCCTTTGGGCATACCATATCCATTACTTTCTTTACAATACGTATAATCATTATTTTACCACCTTAATCTTATAGATGTTACCAACGCGACCCGGATTTTTCACCCCATAGACGTATTCTTCGGCAGATTCGTTAGTTTTTTTCTTCTTGGCTTTCTTACCCCATGACTTACCCTTGCCTCTTTCCTTACAAGCACCGGGTGTGGGACGGCAAGCAGGGTATTTCTTGCGCTTCTCGCCACCAGATCGTCCACAGGCCTTATAGCCACCCTTACCATCAGGGGAGTTGCAGTCAACCCAACCTTTTTTCTTGCCCTTAGCGCCTTTTCGGCCAAACCAATCTCTTAGGCTAGATTCCTTGCTAGACTCGGTACCGGCCTTCTTACGCTTTTTTCTCTTTTTTTTTGCTTCGTCAAGGCCCGTCTTCTCGATGTAATCGCCTGCTTCGTGTTGTATTACATCTTCCATTTCCTCAAGGAACTCGTCAATGTCAAAGTCCTCGGGCAAGTCTAGGTCCTTCACAGCATCCTCAAGAGGATCTAGACCAGCAGCACCACCTTCCTTCTCCAATGTGTCCAGGATCGCCTCCTCGGCGTCCTTGATTGCCTCTAGGAGTTCTATGGATTCATTGGTCTTCTTCTTTTTCTTACCACCAGTCCCCCAGTTCTTAGCACCGACCTTACGACACTTGACTAGAGCCCCTGAACCATATGCAGAAGGCCAGACGCTATAGCGAGCCTTAACCTTATGGTAGCAAGCATCCTTCTTGCCGCTGCTCTTCTTCTTTTTCTTACGCTTTTTTCGTTTCTCATCAAGCGTATCTGGTGTGATCTTAATTTTCATCAGGGTTTCCCAGCCTTACATTCTTTAGGTAAGTAGGACTTAGGATCCTTTTTATACTCATCAAGTTTTGGTTGCTCCCATATTGTCTCCGGACAATTGGATTTATAGTTATTCTTATCTTGCAGAAAGAATTCTAAACCAAGGACATCTTTCCTCAGGCCCTTGATGCCTTTCTGACACTCCTCAACCTCGTCGGAGGGCTCTGGCTCCTCTATTGGCTCAGGATCGCTCACAGGGGCCTTCTCGGCATCCCCAGCTAGTCCTATGGCCAATAGGAGGATAAATTTCATCTCACCATTCACCGTACAGGAACATTTGAGTGCCATTCACATCAACAGGCACGCCTCTTTCCTCTTCGGGGTTTTCTCTAGTACCCTTTTCCACCCACATTATATATTCTCTATCTGGTAACTTTTCGCCGCTGCGGTCAACGTCAACATCAAAAGAAGCTATAACTCTGTATGTTTCCGCACCAGCTGGCTCTTGGAAACCCCACTGAATGTCTTTGATTTCGTAGTTTTCGTTCGGATGGTATTTTCCCATGTAATTACCAATTGCATCCAACAATTTCTTATCGTCCAGGGCTAAAGGGGGCGTGTTTCTCTTCTTAAAGAAACTCTTTAGTTTACTGAGTAAGCCCTCCTCCTCAGAATCAATCATTTCGGCAACTTTTTTGGTTTCTTCTAGAATAATTTTATTTAGTTGCTTTTCAGTAAGATATGTCTTCATCATTGGGTCACCAGGGTTTCGATGCGTGTCAGCGTTGCCTTCATATACTCAATATCTTTTTCTATTGAGATGATTGCTCTAGAGTTGGTCTCGGCTTCTTCGACCTTCATCTCAAGAGAAATAGTTGTTCCTTCAACATCGGACAAGTCATTTTGGATTTGGGCGACAGCAACGTTAGTGTTCCAAACCCAGCCTGCAAGCGGGACAATTACAACTCCCAGTACAACAGTGAAAACCTTCCATACCTTCTCAACACTTGACTTAGTCATCCTTGTCCCTCCTAGCTATAGTGTTTGCTACTATAAATAGTAGGTTATGGGATAGATTGTCCTTCGAATGTTGTTTTCTTATCTACCTATCTTTATAATATTTTCCTGTGGTGAACTCACCTGTTGTTTATCCACATCTTCTTCGTTTTCTTTAAGAAATGTATTCCATCTTTCAAGTATTAGTTTCATTGTAGATGCCTATTCCTTAAGTGTTAAGATACATGAATGGGTCGCTTTGTCCCCCATACCCATCAAAGCCAAGCTTTGTTAATAGGGGCACCATGGCTTCTTCGTTCACAACCCACGCTTCTATTTTTGTATCTGGGTTATCAACGATTATATTTTCTACTAACTTTCTTGCGACACCTTGCCTTCTGGTTGTGGGGGAAACCGCAACAGAAAATCTTAAAGTTCGTTCTCCTTCTTCGATATTTGATAAACCAGTAACCGAAGCGCCGACCACATCTTCTCCATCAAGGACCATTTCATAGAGTTCTTCGCTTCTTGATATTCTTATACCAGAATCCACAAACAATTTCTCTGCTTTGTCCATCAAATCGTACCCATCCACATCAGCTAAGGCTTCGTGCTGTTCAAGAGCATCGAATAGATTGTCTTCATCAGCGGGTAAGAAGATATAATCAGAAATGTCTTCTTGGAGATATTGACGCCAATTTTCAAGTATTAGTTTCATGTCTTTAAATAGTTTGGAAATTTTATCTGGGCGTATTTTTGGGGGGCCTTTTTAAAACTCTGAATTTTTCTGTGGGTGTCGCGAGTGTATCAGGCCGCGCCGGGGGGTCTGTCAAGCCTAGGGACTTACTTTTCTGTCCCTAGGGGGAGGGGGGGGAGCCCCCCCTTATAACCGATTGCGCTCAGTAGCGCAAGGAAATAATGTAATCTCCTTTATTGTGAGGGTTAGGCTTGACAGTGCAGCCCACCCCCGTGCCCTTGCACAGGGCTTCCAGACGGCGCAGGACCTTGACCGTGTCCGCTCTGCACTGGCTGGTACCAGCGCCCCATAGGCTAGCCGTGACGGCGGCTAGGGACACGGGGCGGCCCCCCTTGGGGAGGCGGGCAAGGACGGACCCTGCGATAGCCTCCAAGCGCTTGTGGGTACCCTGCTCACGAGTGTCGGTTGTTGGGGTAGTGGCTGGCATTGCGTTGTTCATGTGAACCTCTTTGTTGTCGTTGTTGATTGTATATTATACTTATCGTCCCCCCGACGTTGTGTCAAGGGGACGACCGGCTAGACCTTAACCGTCCGCGTCACCACGGAGCATGAGTACCCCGTGTACCCCGTGACGCGGTTAAACGCGTCAACCGTGGCTACCTCCGCCACGTTGCCGTCCCAGACGACAAAGGTGGGAACGGTACACCGACGAGCGGCTAACCGCTCCAGACCCTCGCCGGCTACCTTCTTCGCCTCTGCTAGCGAGGCGTAGATACCGCCTAGCCGCGTTGTGTACATGCCAGAGTCAAACACCAAGTGGTACTGCACTACGTGAACCATTCGTTCCCTCCGTTGTGATAACATTATAGTCCGTCCCCCAACAGAAGTCAAGGGACGGACCCCGAAGGGCTACCAGCTAAGCAAGCCGGTAAGCTCGCCCGGGTCGGTAGCGTCGTCGTACCACCTGCGGCGGTCCTCGTCCGTCAGTTCCCGGTCACCGCAGGTAGGGCGTTCCTCGTCCTGCTCGTCCTCGTCCTGCTCCTCGTCCACCAGTTCCACCTCGTCCTCGTCCACTAGCTCCCAAGCGTTCCGTGCCATGTTGGCCTCCGTTGTGTTGTTGTTGTTGATTGTATATATACCTTATCTGCTCACCGCCGACCTGTCAAGTCTTAACCTCCCAGCGTGTGGCGGTGACCTCGCAATCGTCACCCTCCAAGGTGACGGCGACAACCTCGCCACCGGCAAGGCGTACCGCCCAGTCGTCCATGTAAACCCCGACAAACTGGCCGTGGTCCTCGACCGCCTTCCGAGCGGCGGCCTCATCCTGACACACCTCCACGGTGCGAGTCTCCATGGGGGGCCACCCGTAGCGGGTGACGGTAACAATCCAGACCATGTTTCCCTCCGATTGTATTTATATCTTATCGGCTCTCGGTCAGTTTGTCAAGCTGCGGCGCAGACCACGACACCCGATAGGCCGTCCCCCCTCATCCCTCACTAGAGGGCCGGGAGACATTACATCCCCCCGTGGTGAGGCGCTGGCTACCATGCCACTGACGATAAGCGTCACGCCCTTCACAGGGTCCGGCAACCCTGTGACCTCACCACAAGTGGTCATGACCGTGGGGATAACCACCCCTAGCCAGCCTCGGCTCCCGTCCGACCACGGCACCACGGGGGCGGCGTCCACCTCCACAGTGGCCACACGGGCCACCTCCCCAGAGGGCGGCAGGGTCAGCACCCCGCATGGGTGGTGGATGTTCAACTCATGGGGGGTAAGGTTGACGAACATGTTTCCTCCGTTTGATTGTATCAGTAATGTAACGGGGACCGGAGCCCCCGTCAAGGATTATTATTCATCTCCGAAGATGTGAGCCCACATAGTGGGCGTGATACCCGTGATGAGAAACTCGCGCTCCCCCCAGGAGAGGCTAGACATAGCGTCCTGGATGACGCGTCCCCGGCGCCACTCCGCCAGCATAGCTGGCGTGAGTCCCTCGATGTGGAGGGTGTTGCGGTTCCCCGTGAAGGGACAGATGCGGGTGACTTCCATGCTCTTTCTCCGTTGATTGTGCTTTTATTATAACGGGGGCTAGGCCCCCTGTCAAGTCAGCAGAACGCCCACTCGGGGATAGGCGTTCCGTCGTCGGTCGTGTCCTCCCCGATGCACAGGGCCCGGTCGTCCTGACCGTAGCAGGCTGCGTCACGCTCGGCAGCCTCCATCCCGGGGCTAGGTTCCTCCCCTAGTTCCTCCATAGCTAGGGCTTCCAACGCCCCGTAGAGGTCTTCGTTGTAGTACTCTTCCACGGTGACCCATGCGATGTTTCCGTTCATGTTCTCTCCTTCGTTGTGTTTACTTCTTATCTGGGTTGGGCTGAACTGTCAAGGAATATTCTTTATAGCCCTTCATGTATTCCTTGACCTTGGGGTGCATGGGCTCCATGCCTAGGTTTGCATGAGCCCACCCTAGGCGCTGTACTAGGCTACCGCTAGGGGGCACGGCTACCACCGTACCTTGCCCCGGCACGCCTTCTTAGCCGCAGCCTTGCGCTTGTCGGAGTGCTTCCCCGCTTTGGCGCTACGGGCCATCATCGCCAGCACCACCATGCTGCGGCGCTTAGGAGATTTCTTTTTCTTCATCGTCCCTCCCTCATTGTGTTTATACTATAGCCCGTCGCCGCTAGGCTGTCAAGCGAAACGCTTGGCAAGGCCGACGTGGCAGGAGGTGGTTTGGCTCCTGAAGCCGTGTGCCCCTCCCCTAGTGTAGTCATGGACTACCTTGCGCCCGCTTAGGGCAGTGTCTCCAATCTGGAGACAGTAGCTCCAGAGCGAGACGCCATCCGTGCGGAGGTTACCGCCCTTCGCCGCCTCGCCTGCTACCCATGCCTCGACCACATCACTGTTACGCTTGCTACCCATACTCGACCTCTCGTTTGTTGTTGTGTTTATATTATAGTCGGTTCTGTCGTCCGTGTCAAGTAGGGAACCCTTACACGGTTCTCCGTTAGGAGCGGTGGGTGGGCGAAGTCCCCTAACGCCCTCGGTCAAACATGCTGCACCTCTCTGTCGTTGTTGATGTTTATATCTTAACTGGCCTCGGCTACCCTGTCAAGGTGAACAAAGGTTTCCCATTCGTTCACGAGTCCCAGTGGGTGCGTCCACCTACGTAGACGCTCACCGCAGCGACGTACCCACTCTAGTGGACCTACCGTCTCCCCCTCGTCTACAATGTAAACGACGGTGGCGAACACCTCGTACTCGGGTGACATCGTCACCCGGACGGCATCTAGCACGTCGTCTACGTAGTCGCGCGGCATCATCGGGATAACCTCGGTCCATTCGTTGTCGTAAGACAACTGGTCGGTCCAGTCGAGAACCACAAAGGCGAAGGGAAGCATCGTTTCTCCGTTGTTGATGTATTACTCTTATCGTCTCACGCTCATCCTGTCAAGCCCTATCGTGCTAGGGCGTGCTCTGACCAGAAAGCAACGCTGGTAGGAACGTCCCTGTTACCTGGGTCCTCGGGGTGCTGCGGTGCAAGCGGTCCACCAAAGACCGTGAACAGGGTAAAGGTATCCCCGTCCCGGATACCAATGGACTGTACATAGTCCACCTGTCGAAAGGGACGGTTTACCATAGGGTCCTCGTAGGGCCTATCACCACGACGCTCCATGATAGCGTCGGTGACGGGGGTATCCCCCATGATAGGGCCGTAGAGGCCACAGGGGACAGTCCCAAGCTCCGCAGGGATGCGGTCCTGTGCGATGAAGAACCCGTCACCCTCCACCGTATGGCGCAGCGAAGCTTGGATATGCTCCATCTGTGCGTCGGTGATGCCGTGGTCTGCGTGGTGGATAGTGAAGCTCATGTTGTCTCCGTTGTCTGTAGGTAATGTAGTCGATTCAGTGTAAGGTGTCAAGGATTATTTTATGGAGGCCCACAACGCTTGGGACCGTCGCACGGGCACCCTGGGTCACTGCACCCGCAATAGTCTGCCTCCTGCTCTGCGAGTAGCTCTTCTAGCTCGTCGTCGTCCGCGTCGGGGCATTCCTCCCGAAGCTCATCTAGGCGCTCGTCACGAGCGTAGTCCGCCGCCGCTGTCCTCGCATCGTCGCGGGCATCTTCATAGTCATAGTCACGATAGTAAGGCATGTTCTCCCCTCGGTTGTGCTTTTATTATAACGGGGGCCGAAGCCCCTGTCAAGTAATCAGCCCCAAGGGAACCGACCCTGTGGGTCATTCGCTCGCTTGAAGGCCCGAACCTTCTCGGAGAACTTCTTAAAGTTTCCTCCACTAGCGTGGTCCATGACGATAACCCCGCTACGGGTCGTGCCGACAAACCGTGACCGCTTGTTCAGCCACCCAAGGCGTACCCACTGGCCGCATCGTGGGTTGCGGGTCACCTTCGTACCGTCGCAGAAGGTCTCGACGTTGGTGTTGTCCACAAAGGACGTGACTTGAAAGAGTGCGTGCTGCTTAGGGTGAGCCATGATGGCCTCCGTTGTGTTGTTGTTGTTGATTGTATTTATATTATAGCCTATCGAGTCTTACTTGTCAAGTAGTTTTTGTTTCAAGCTCGATGATACCTGTATCCTCCGCGATTACTTGGGCCTTAGCGTAGCCACCCTTTGTGGCTATGGCCCACGCTAGGCCCCATACCATGCCCGTCCTAACCTCGGGGCGTCCGTGCTCTAGCGAGTTCCAAGTCTTCAGTGTGTACATCGTTTCTCCGTTGTTGTGCTTACATCTTAACAGCGGATAGGGTTGCTGTCAAGCTTTTCCTGCCATTCGTTGTAAGCGAGCAATTGAGGGTCGTCGTCCTCACCCCATCGCTGGTTAAGCCCCTGCTCTACCCACAGTCCTTCGGACTCCCGTGCCCACCTTACGGCTGCGGCTGGGGTGTGAAGCTTGTTATCGTCAAGCGCCCAAACAAGTTCGCTATCATCGTAGCACTCATCAATGGAACTGCAAGTACCGCGCCCAACCAGAGCATCGTTGCGAATAGCTTTAAGACGTTCATCCATGTTGTTCTCCCTTGTTGTGAATACATCTTATCTTATTTGTCCTCGGCTGTCAAGCCCTAAGCCTCAATCGGTGTGCTAGGGAAGGTAACCACGTTGTCGGGCATAGGCTTAGCCTCCTCCGCTGGTGCCTCTGCGGTGAGGGCCTCCAGCGCCTGCATAGCGAAGTCAGTGATGACCGTCTCAAGCACGCTCTTCAACTCCTCCTGCGTAATAGATGCCTTCTCGGCGTTGACTTGAATGCCTCCGTCTTCAAGACAGACACGGATGTTCTTAAGGATAATCATGACCACTTCGGCCAGTTCAGTAGTAATAGTCATTCGACCTCCGCTCGTTTGTTGTTGTGAGAGTAACTTAATGTATTCCAGTACAAGTGTCAAGAGAGCAGCCCCGTGCCGGATTTGAACCGACTTCTCCAGTCTCGGACAAAGAGAAACTGATCAGGTTTCTCTCGCCGTGTTTCCTACTGATCAGGTAGGTTACCACGGTAGCCATCACAGCTATCTTTTGCTGGCGCATGACCTACATGCTCACGAAGCACAGTCTCCTGCGTACCTATGCAAGCTCTCCCCGTAGGGTTGTAGGCGTGTACTGACGCCTCGTTACTTGTATCCCGCTGCTTGCACCCAGCGGCTGTTTGATTGTGTTTACAATGTAACGGGTAGACCGTAACCCGTCAAGTATTTATTTTCTATCCCCTCGCCACTTGGTCGAGGAGACGTGGACCCTTGCCGTATCGCCAGCGTCCATGCCCATCGTTGTGTACCTGCCCTTCCTTCTTCAGAGTAGACAGGACATTCGACACCACAGTGTTGCTAAACTTGCGACCGGTAAAGGTTCGCTTTCCGTCTGTGTTCAAACACTTAACCAGTTCCTTGTAGTGTGTCCAGTCATTTAATTCCTGCATGGTATGGAGCACTGTGTTGATAGTAGAGTCCGCCTTATAGCGGCGCACCGCTCGATGCGTTGCCTGTACCGTTCCATTCTGGAACGCTTGGAAGGCTTGCAGCATACGCTGCTCGGTCTTCGATAGACGGCTACGAACCTCCTCAATCTGCTTAGTCTCCTCCTCATAAGCATAGACCCTAGCCCGTAGGGTCTTGATCTCCCGGTTAGCGTTGTTGAGATAATCGAATGCTTGCTCAATCTTCATGTGAACCTCTGTTGTTGTTGTTTGTTGTGTTTATACCTTAACGCTATTCCCTGAACCTGTCAAGGAAAGCGCCGCCATTGATGATAGCATTGATGATAGCAGCGCCATCCTCGTTAGTGCCACCACGCTTAGCGATTACCTCATTGATCACCTCAACTGGAACCCATCCGTAGACGGTATCAGTGGGGCGGTCAGGCTGCTCAGCCCATTCCATAAGGAGCTGCTCCTTCTCGGAAGGAAAGCCCACCTCTACGGCAGTCCACGGGCCTTTGTTAGTGCGGGGCTCGCAGTAAGCCTGTTCTCGTGCCTGCACCGACATGGTAAAGCCATCGGCACACTCGATTCGTGGGAAGAAAATCCCTTTCATTCTCGACCTCTCTGTTATTGTGTGACTATAGTATATTGCTTGAGTTGTCATCGTGCCTCCTCCAAAGCATCCCAACCACCCGGCAGTAGACGGCAGAGGGATGTTGCCGCATGACCTGCGGCACGGTGGAACTCGCGCCGTGCCCTACGGAGGGCTTCGTTGTCCTCATCAGAGAGAGGACCGTCCTTGAGGGCGATCTCGGATGACAGCCCCGACCACTTCCCCATGAGACGGATTTGCTCGCACAGGGTCGGGTCCAGCTTGACGTGCTCCAGAAGGGTCACATTGACGTGTCGGGCACTACAGGCTGGGCACAACGCCACCCACTCTGTCACTCGGACAGCCGGTGGATTCTCCCACCCACACTCGCGGCATTTGATGTCGCCCGGATAGTTCTCCGTCGAACCGGACCAGTTGGCTTTGTTCTTGTGGGTCATTTTTTCGCCTTCTGTTATTGTGTGACTATAGTATAGCCGGTTAGGGTTTAGCTGTCAAGTAGCTCCTGAATCTTTTTAATGTTCCTCGCCACAATGGCCTTATGGAACTGGGTAATCCCGTGGACTCCCTTGCGGACGAAGATCTCAGCAGCAGCAGAGGTGCCCTCTGGGATATCCAGAAGGTGGTTGTTATGGTTGAACCACGTAAGCTCGTGGTGGTTAAGGCGAATCATTGTCTCTCCCTCATTGTGTTTATAATGTAACAGGCCATCGCTGACCTGTCAAGTGATTAGTGGTTAGCTGCCTTGAACAACTCCGTTGCCCATTCAGCCCCACCCCACATATCAGGGTGGATAGCCTTCATGAGCCGCTTACGCTGTCCATCGTTGGCTCGCCGAAAGGCGTTTAGCATAGCCTCAAAGCGAGCGTCAGGCTTGCTCTTCGGTGCTTCCTTCTTCTTCTTATTCCGTGGCTTCTCTTCTGTCAAGCCAGCAAGCTTAGCAGCCCAGTACCACTGCTTCTTAGAAAGTTCTCCGTTCTTCTCCCAGTAGCTAAGCAGGGAGTCTGCGAACTTGCGCCCCTTCTCGTCTAGGTTGTCGAGGTTAGCCCTAAGGGCAGCGATCCTTTGTTCGTAAGTCATGTTGACCTCTCGTTCGTTGTTGTGTTTGTAATGTAACCTGTTTGGTCAGCCTGTCAAGCTAACACCACAACTATTTCTGAAGGGTTAGCCTCGGTACAGACCTGCCATAGCTCACGCAGTACGTCTAGCCCTTGGTCGATGGTATTAGTGCCTCGAACATTAATGAGAAGTTCCATACGGTCCACGTCGATGTTTCCCTCATGCGTCCAGGCACGGAACCCATGCCAAATGATAGTGGCGGCTTCCTCAGCCGTGCAACCATGTAGCTGGGTTAGCCCTAGGGGCATCATAATCCTAAAGATAGGACTAAAGTTAAATGTAATGTTCTTATTGAACTCACCGATGTTTACTTCCCAACTCATTGTTGTCTCCATTGTGTATAGGTAATGTAACTGGTAGGTGGTTAGCTGTCAAGTATTAATCTTCATCATCCTCGTCGTCGTCTTCATCATCCCATAGCTGGATCTCGTTGGCGTGGCACATATCCTCGATATCCTCGCGGGTGTTCCACTTGCAGAACGCAAGCACAACGTAGTGCGGGCTAATCATACCCTCTTCGACAAGCTCTAGAAGGCGGTCACGGGAGTCACGGTCGTTCATTCTTTCCTCTCTGTTGTGTATACAACTTAATGTATTAGAGTCTAACTGTCAAGTAAAAAGGTATAAGGGTTCCCAGCTTCCCTTATTAGGTGTGGCCTGACCTGAGGTTCACCCTCACGCTTACGCAACCGCTAGATGGCTTACTGCTCGTAAGACTTACCCACTATCTATCGGTCCACACCCCCCACGGCCACGGCGTTAGCTGGTCACACCCTTAATCCGGATGCCGCCAATACGCCGATTAATCGATTCACGTCGTCTACTCATGTTTCCCTCTCTGTTGTGTAGTTAACTTAACTTGCCATGAGGAGCTTGTCAAACCCAAGCTCCTCGGCCTTAGTAAAACGATGCCACTCTTCACGCCACCCAAGCTCTACGATAACTCCCCTAGTGTACAGGAAGGTAGCGATAGCTTGAGCATCGTACTCATTAGTAATACCCATCTTACCCATAAGGTAACCAAGGCCAACAAAGTCCCCGTGCCACTT
>Ga0209337_1002796_pt1 | contig 12460 bp, 25 predicted proteins | sample LinPmetageLP53_FD_184044 | JGI IMG/M metagenome (GOLD analysis project Ga0209337, IMG submission 184044) | Marine viral communities from the Pacific Ocean - LP-53 (SPAdes) (version 2) | ecosystem: Environmental > Aquatic > Marine > Oceanic | place: Pacific Ocean | collected 2010-02-08 | reverse complement strand
AAACTACATTGCTTATTGATTTGGCTGAAAGAAAGCTAAAATCTGGTGGTCGGGTTCTGATTGTTGACCCAGACGGAGCAGAACCAGCATGGGATAAGTATCCCCGGCTAGAATCCTTTGCTGATTTAGACCCAAATTTTAAGGGCGCAGTTGTCATTGACTATGACGAAAAACAGGGTAAAAACAATGGCACGTTTGAACATCTATGGAAGGAGTTAATCAAGCCCGGTAAACTGAAAAATTTTACCCTAGTTCTGGATGATCCTAATGTCTATTCTAAAGACCGATTGATACCAGAATTGACCAATCTATTAAGGCGCAAAAGGCAGCACAACTATGATATAGTTACAACAAGTCATGGATGGGGAGAAACTCCTAAATCATTTGTCCGATTTATTGACATTTGGATTATTGGGCCTACATCAATGGGAGCAGAGGACAGGAAGGATATTCTAGGGCCATCCAAAGTTCAGTTACATAATCGCTATAAGATTATGGCAGATAGAGATGCCATGCAAGCAAAACAATCTGGCCGAAATCATAAATGGATAGCATTTGATAAAGATGGGAATCAACTATAAGCACATGATAATTACAGGGCTGTTATGCTTGTTATCTGGCCTATTTGCAATGTGGTTAGACCATACCATCTATAATGATGATGATAATAGGGGAATCCAAGCCAGCGCAACTATCATCCATAAAGAGATGGCAAAATTAACGGCCCAAAGGAATAAAACCAGCCAGCTGGTATGTGCTTACCGGGATTCGATGGCCAATGCCCAGAATCAAATTAATATTCTCAAAAATGAAATATTCAAACTTGACCAGGCGGATAGAGAAATTCAACAAAATCGGGCATTACAGCCTATTGATTCTATCTATTTGGAGTTGCTGGATAGCTTGTATTCCTACAAGTTTCGCCCAAGATTCAACTATGTATTATCTGACCGAGAATGAAGTACGCACAGCTATTGCAATATCTGACGAATTGCACCAATGCAACCGATCGTGGGTTTATCTGCATGATATATCTGTACAGCAAAACAAGGCATTGAAGTACAACGAAAATTTAATTGACACGATGAAATATAACGTACAGGTACAGGATAGTATAAGTGATTTGCTGGTACATGAATTCCAGCATCATTCCGATTTGGTGGAAAAGGAATTGAAAAAAGCCAATCGAAAACGGAAATGGAACGCTGCCATCATGTACGCAGTTAGTGGAATTGCAATAGTTGAACTAGGAATAATATTAGCCCGATGAGTGATAATAGCAAGTTGAATTTAGACACAAAAGTTGCTGCCAAATATCTATTTGAAAGCATTATTGATAAGGAGAGAATTTCGCCTTATACCATCATTTTTCCGAGGTCGGACATTATCAAGTACATCGAAGAAGGAATCCTATTTGGAGTTGCAATGGAACGTAAGATTCAAGCTACAATAATTGCCGCTGCTGATTCTCGTAATGATGATACCCCGGAAGATGGGTGATTATGGCTTGTATATGACCCACAATATATATGATGGGTTCTGGTATTGTTTCGATAGGGTAGATGCCCCAGATTATTGGAAAGGCACAATAAAAAAATGGGCCAGAGGAAATTCGGCAGATGAGGCATTAAACAATTACAAAGAAAAATATGCCGCTGTTTGATTATAAATGCACCAGATGTGGAAAAACTAGCACCAGAATTTGCAGCTATGAAAATAAGCGTACAGCCGTTAATTGTGACCATTGTAGTGGTCTGGCCAAGTATGTTATAAGCGTAGGAAAACTAAACGGATTCGATAAATATGGCAGCAGCAAATAAAATCAAACGGCTATTTTATGATATTGAAACCAGCCCAAATCTGGGCCTGTTCTGGTCATCATCTTATAAGACCAGCATTTCGCCAAATCAGATAATAAAGGAACGGGCAGTCATTTGTATTTGCTGGAAATGGCAAGGTCAAAAATCAGTACATAGTTTAAGGTGGGATAAAAATCAATGCGACCGGGTTATGTTAGAGAAATTCCGAGATATCCTGTTATCAGCTGATGAAATTGTGGCCCACAATGGAGATAGATTTGATGAAAAATGGCTAAGAACCCGATACCTATTTCATGGTATTCCTGTTCCACCAAAATTTAATTCGCTGGATACTCTGAAGAAAGCCAGAACCCATTTCAAATTCAATTCCAACAGACTAGATTACATAGGCCAATACTTGTTTGGCGAAGGCAAAATATCCACCAACTATCAGTTATGGAAAGATATTGCCATGAAAAATTGCCGGGCCAGCATGAAGTTAATGGTTGACTATTGTAAACAGGATGTGCTATTGCTGGAAAAAGTCTATTTAAAAATAGAACCATTCATAAAGCATAATACCCACATGGCTTGCCAATATGGTGGAGAAAAATATGAATGTCCAAAATGTGGCAGCCCAAATCAACGATTTGTGAATGTTCGTTACACAGCAGCCGGGACTAAGCGTATCCAATTCCAATGCAAATCCTGTCATTCATATCATACCATGAGCAACAAAACCTATATGGATAAGCATAAGGATGAAATGACAGCTAAACATCTTCAATAATGTTTGTTTACAATTTGATATATCAATGGCCACATGAAAATCTGTTTACCGTTAAGCCATTTCCTAACTTAAATATGGCATTGGATTTTAAAAAGGAAGTAGAGAAGATTAATAATCTAAAAATAGTCAAATCAACAAAGTGGCTATTGACTGATGATTCTGGAAACCAAACGAGTGAGGAAATAAATAATAATTGGAAATACTTTGAGTACATAGATTCAGTTGACAATCATCACAAAATTTCGTTACACATACATGAAATGCCTTTGTTTATCGAATCCTTTTGCCATAATTAATAACCATTAAAAAAAAATAACATGGCCTTCCCAAGTACATTTTTTAACAGACTAAAAACCTATTGGAACGCACCGAAGCGGCATCTTGTAAGGATTCGGCTGAAGTCAGGAAACAATGAAATTATACAAGATGTCGAAATCATATCCAATTCCAAAGCAAGAGCACGGCTGAAAGCATTGGAAGTAGTGGGGGAAGGTCTTAGTATCAGCGTCATGGGTTCTAAGTCTCTCGAAAGGGCTGTAAAGTTTCATCAATAAGCGAGTGGAAGATATTTGTTCACGCGAGGAAATAAATAATAATTGGAAATACTTTGAGTACATAGATTCAGTAGAAAACCATCACAAAATTTCCTTACACATACATGAGATGGATTTATTTATCAAATCATTTTGTCCTAACTAATTTTTCAGCTGTGCAAATAGGCTTCACAGGTGTGATAATTCTTTGTTCATCAAGAATGAACAAACAAAAATCACATTTGCATCATGATACTTTCAACGCACGAAACCAACATTAACAATTTAGCCACAGCCGATTTACGGAGTTTGGCAAAATGCATCCTAGCATACGCTGATAATTGCCCAATGCACGACATTGAAATGTCCGGGTATAATTCACAATCCGGCTATACTTATATCGGTGTAGATAATGGCATTACCATAGGATCATTTGCTGGCCAAGATGTTGAATTTATCGTTCACGATTTTGAAACAGGAGAAGAAACATTTTACCAAACCTATTTAGCAGCCGTTCGCCATGTTAATCTATAATGTATTGTTTAAGGGAGTAGAAGTAAACCAGCAATTTTGCCGGGCCTTCGCAAGTTACCAGCAAGCGGAATCATACATTGATTCTTTTTTGGAAGAAAATTCATCTCAATATACCTGTAAATCCACATCTGGATGGATAAGCTATTTAAGAGAATATCATTACGATGAAAATCTAGATTGTGTTCGTACTGATTCGGGAAACCCAGAATTAATCATTGACAATTTCACAGATTATAGACTTGAAGATAAAGATGGCAACAGCTATTATTTTGTCGTTTTTGTTCAAGAAATCAACCCCGAAAATTGAAAAAACCGGGTATTCTGCCCGGTTTTTTTCTTGCTCAAATACAATATTGAATCCAACTATCGATACAGCACCATCTGTTGAGGTATCTACCATGATTTAGGACTCCTAAATCAAGGGATAGTACGACTAATAGGGCTTTTCGTCACGAATCTTTGTGGCTTAAAATTTACACCCCCTAATTAGTTTAGAATGAAAACAAAAGCGAATTCCATGCAAGCGGCTCGCGCATTATCTAATGTAGCCCCACGCACAAGAGTACAAGGAGCATCTGGCCAGACCATTGGCGGAGTTTCCAGAAATATCGGTGGTGGTCGATTTGACCTAGGTTCTGCCGAGCCATTTGGATTTACACACACCGCAGCTGGTGATGAATATGTTAAGATTGGTGATCCAACAGGAGCAATCGAAGCAAGTTCTGGTAAAGCAGCAGCAACAGCATACGATACAGGTACAGCATTTACCAATGGTGTATTGAATGATCTATTGCGTAACCCGGTAGCGATCAATACAATAAACTACGAAGTATTGGCCGCAAGCGATTTTTCGGGAAACTTTTTTGACTATGCATCTTCAAATATTGGAGGATCGTATGCATCTCGTCCACTAGGAAGTTCTTTCACAATGAGTAAGAGAAATACTCAGCAGAACAACCTATTGCTTACAGCAGAATGGCCAGAAGGTCTAGTTCTAGGGCCATTGTCTTGCTTGTTTATTCAAGTGAACACAACCACTAGCACTTGTACGTTCCAGCCACAATCTGTGTTTGAAGTATAAACCCCGGCCCACGGCCAAACCAGACGAGATAGGCTTACGATAGAATAGCCAGATATTCTCAAACTTGGTTTTAGGCCCGGACATCTGTTCGGGCCTTCCTTTTTTTTTTAGAAAATGTCAGAGAAAGAACTCAAACAAGAATTGCAAGCAAACCCAGCGTATGCATTGCAATTAGCAGTAATCAATAATCACTCATCAATCGTTAATGCGATGATGGCTGGTGGTCTGATTCAAGATTCGGTATCCGAACAAGACCTATACGATTTATTGGTCGAAATGTGGAATGGAGGCGAACGACAAAATGTATTACATATCCTTGGCCAAGTGCCATTTCAATCCGGGATACTCCCAGAGGGATATGATGAACTTATTACCAGAGGAACAATGCAACAGCAGAGATATGAGTACGGAGAATTTACCGGGGGAGAAGGCTTAGACCTACAAGACCCTAATGCCATGAGTGGTAGCGATAATCAATTTGGAAATGGCGGCAGCTATTTTGCAAACATGGATTGGGGCGCGATTTTCGGAGGGATTACAGGAATGGTTGGAGATATATGGGGGCAACCAGATGTTATTGTCCAGCCCGGTATGCCACAAACCAATTACGGCCCACAGCAATCTGGTACAGATACCAATTCCATCATTATGTATGGTGGTATTGCGCTATTGGTCATTATCATTTTGGTAGTTGTAATGAAGGTTATCAAGTAGTAATGATTGAGGCTGGATTTGGCAGTATTCTTAGCTTATTTGGTGGGATAGCACAGCATCCCAGCAAAGGAACATTGCCTAATCACGCGAAGGGTTCGGACATCATATTGGCCGATTCTGATGTCCATTTAGTACCATACATCTACTTGGCTGGTACTATAATTCTAGTGATAATATCTCTAATTGTAATCTTCAAAAAATGAACGGGCAACCACCATGTGGAGCAATAAGTTATGAGGATAATTCCATGTCGGGATTTGCCAATTCATTTGCTGGGGCCGTCAGTTCGTTTCCTGTTGTTGGTAGTCTAATGGCTGGCTTAGTTCAGCCCACATATTCGATAAGGCAATTTCGATGTGTACCCGGACAGACCTACGATTACAGGACGTTCTATCCAACTGAAAATATATTAGCTGGAATCGTATTTGTGTTACTAATCATCGCAATTTATTTCAGAAGAAAATGAGTTGTATTGATATGTCTGGTCGGCTAGTAAACTGTGATCCATCTGATTGGATGGCAATTGGAATGTATCTACTTGACCCTAACGATCCACAACTTGGAAACACAGATTGTGGCGCATTAGTTCCGGTTAAAGTGGTAACAGGTCATAGAATCGATGAGAATGGCGATTACAATGTGGATGTGGTATATGGCTGTAAGGGTATTACAGACACATACGAATATCCAGATGTATTTATTACCGATGATATGTGGAAACCATATCTGGTTTATGTCTTAGGTGCAATCGCTATCGCATTACTGATTAAAATCATTTTACTAGCCAGATGAGTAGGAAAATATTATCAGTAAGACAGTATGGATATATATCCAAATCAGAAGGAACGTGCTGGCAACTGACATTTGATTCCGATGGCACATATAGGCGCACAAAACGGGTACAAAATGGATTTCCATTATATAACGCTAATTGTAACCGGGCTGCATTTTACGCTAATCAATTAGGCCCACATACTGCGCCAAGTCCATCTAATGGATTTAAAATTTTGAAAGGTGTAGGCTTTTGCCAAAATCATCCAGAAGAGATGATAGTCCAATTAGTGCGAGGTAGTAATATATACAAGGCATGGCCATTTACGATTCCAGATGGCAGTAATACTATCGCATGGAAATTGGATAAAATCTCAGAATCTGAATTAGCTGAGTATTGCGGAGAAGAAATAGTCTTTACAGAAATAGATGAAGTAGTCCAGCCAAATAAAGAACAATCTGGCCAAGACACATTTATCAATCAATCAATCTCGCCATTTCTGTTGTACACAGCTGGTGGAATAATCACGCTAATTGCATTAGCCTATTACGTTTTTAAGAAATGAATAAAAAATTAATAATAACAATTGCGCTGGTAGCAGTATTGGCATTTTTCGGATACCGGGCATACGCTGCCAGACCAATACGTTTTTCAGATAATGGGTGGGGAGGCGCGTTAACAGGAGACCCGGCTTGTACCAATCCTAATACACCAGATGGATATAAGTTTTGTGGATTGGTAGGATTTGTATTCAACGAATCGCATCCATTTAAAGTAGGCGATAGGGTAGATGTTCAGCAAGACGATGGCACCAACCTGTATTACAATGGGCCAGCTAACGTGGTGTGGGCCAATAAAATTTCAATAATCATCGACAAGGGTTTTGGCGAAAGTACTGGCCCAGAAGGTGGAATCATTAAAAAAATAGCGTAATGAGTTATCAATCATGTATGTGGTGGGCTAATCTAGCTGGCTGGCCAAACGGAGCAAGCGAACAAGCAGCAGAACGCTGTTTTGACCGAAATTCTATGACAGCCCCAGCCCCGGTTTCCAGCGGAAATCTTGGAGGTGGTCTAATGACAAAACGAAACGAATTGGAATTACCAACAATCGAAAATGTCGATTCTGGTAGCCAATCAAAACCTAGTGGCCTAATGATTATTCTATTAATCGTAGTGGCCTATTTAATCTTTAAATAGTAATAATCATGGGAGGTACATGGGTACAACAGGAGAACGGAAATTGGAGATGTGAAGGCAGCGAAGGCGAACATCTACCAAGTAAAGATTGCTGGACACAAGGCAATCCGGGCGATTTAGTTGATACATCTGGCAGCACAATAAACCCATTTAAAGGCATTAGCCGTAGAAAAAGGAGTTTAGATATGACACAGCGGCCATTGGTATCAACAGGTAATGGATATTCTGCGCCAAAATCCATCGGCATTATTCCAATAGTAATTATTGGTGCAGCAGTTTATTATTTCTTTTTCAGAAAGTAGTATGAAGGAAATCGCTGATTTCTTTAAAAGCCCAGCTGGTCAGTATTCTATCCTAATAGTGATAGCAATACTCGCTATCTGGTATCTAAAGGATTTAATAAGTGATGCGTTGACAGGCGAAGGCCCGGAACAGATACTAGACATTATACCTATTGAGCAAGCCAATCTATCCTATCCAATAGAGCAATATGACATCTGGGCCGATGGTCTATATGAGGCAATGAATTTTTCTGGTACAGATTATGGCCAGATTGAAGAGGTTATAGACCAGCTAAGAACCAATGACGATGTATCAGCATTAATTAATGCCTATGGTACACGCACATTATATGTTTTCGGCATACCAGCTGCAACGGCCAATCTTCCACAAGCATTAAGACGCGAATTAAATTGGTATTACTCAGTAGCTGATGCCAATGAAACACTAGCAGAAAACGGAATTACAATACAATTTTAAAAACCCCCAAAACCCAGAATCAATGATTCAAAAATATATGCCCCTACTATCTTTTATCCTATTAGTGATAATTGCAGTACACGTTAGATTGTCTTTTGAATACAACGGACACGCATCTAATAACCTACTTTCTAAAGACAAATAAGACCATGAGCAACGCACTAAAATATATAGTGATTGCTGTGGTATTATGGTTGCTATATGCTTATTTAAGCAAGCCAGCAGCCAGCGGATATTCCGACATAAGCAGCGATTGTGGAGACAAAGGAGGTTGTGATGATTCAGCCCCGGTCAACACATTTTCAAACGAAGATGCCAGCAGAGGTATAACGATGCAGCATCCATCTAACATAATTCGATAATATGGAATCTATTGAAATCCCAGAAGGGTTTACAGCCCCAAGAGAATTAGGCGAGGCAGCCAAAATATTGGATTTAATATCCAATAGAAAATATGTCTATCCAATTAATGAGCAATTCGATACAGATTACGGATTTACCATTGGATTTAATCCAAATAGTGGAAACGTATTCGCGTACAACGAAGATGGGATGACAGTATTCGCTGGCGATAAAGAGTTGATATTATTTGTATCAACATCATGGAGTGGTCAAGAAGGAACGATTGACGAGCATATTGAGAATATCCCTTATGGAGATTATGAGGAAGATGATATTGAGGAAGTATGGAGATACGTTGATTCCTCTGGCGATGACAAGTTGATACGTTCTTTCAAGTTTGCCTATATGCAATCGAAGGATTTAAGCGTAATTCCATCTACTGATAAGCTAGTATTCACACGAGATTCAGAATCTTTTAGAAGTTACAATCGGTCAACAAGAGGCTGGAAATTTCAAGACTCAGTAAAAGATAGAGAAGGATTTTTCAAGTTGGTAAAAGATTATGAAGATGATAGCTTGTTTATGGACGGAAAAATTGCAAAAACCGCAAACGGAGATATTATAGAATTTGGCCCAAAAAATATATCCTTTCCCGGAGGAGAGCCAGAATATTTCTTGGTGGATTTGGCAGATATTGATGAAGACCAATACAAGGCGATTATTGAAGATAGTCCATACAATGAAAAAGAGATTATTCGCGGAATTATTAAAAGTGGAAACCTTGATTTTGTCGATTTAATATTTCCATTTGAATCAGATTATTAAAAGAATTACTAACCCCCAAAAACCCCTAATACGATGATGAATCGAAGGACAATGACCATTATGTTGGTAGTAGCAGCAGCAGCAGCTATTTACTTTTATATGCAGTCAAGAAAATCAGCTGATATGGCTGATGAAGTAGCAGTATAATGTGCGGCACCTGTAGCAGTAAGGACATGGATTCATCTATGCGCCAATTTCTAATTTTTCTCGCTGCCATGTTGGTAGCCGGGATGATAATGAAGAAGTAATGGAGCATAAATGGACACCATGTACTTGTAGATGGATGGTTGCAACAATCATCCTAGTGATAATCACATTAATGCGTAAGTAATGATTATACAGGGCCAATCTGGTAAGAACTATTCTGAAACGATAGATACGATAGACAAGACTATCTATGAAGATGAATGGACAGAACCGGGCTATCCAGATACTTATTATAGACAAGCGGAATCTGGGATACCTATGATGTATATCTACTTAGCAATAAGTGCGATTCTAATTTATTTTCTGGTCAGACAATACCGAAAATGAAAACCAGCAGCAGCGGTATAGATTTTATTGCAAATCATGAAGGATTGCGATTGGTTGCGTATCAAGATATTGCTGGATATTGGACAATTGGATATGGGCATAAGATAGTACCGGGCGAAGATTATTTGTTTGGTGCGCCCATTACCCAAGTTCAAGCGAAAGAGTTATTAGCTGGGGATTTAGCCACAGCGGAAAATGCTGTCAATTCTGACATCTACGTTGATTTAGAGCAAAATCAATTTGATGCTTTAGTCAGTCTGGTATTTAATATCGGGGCTGGTGCTTTTGGTGGTAGTACCGTTCGGAAACGCATAAACGATAAGGATACTGAGGAAAGTATCCGGGAGGCTTGGCTTAGATGGGATAAAGTGACCATTAACGGAGAACTAACCAGCAGCCGGGGATTAGCTAGAAGAAGGCAAGACGAGACAGACCTGTTTTATACAGGTTTAAAAAAAAAAATAATGTGGATTCTGGGGGCAGTTATTGTCGCAGTTATCCTAGTAGTGGTTTATAGATGGATGTAGGTTTATTCATACAAAATTTTGGCGATGCGTTAATGACAATGGCCATTTTAGGTTATTGGCTTAACGCTGAGATTGTGGCTAAGAAAACCCTAGAAATTAAAGTTGATACGCTGCAAGGTGAAGTCAAGGATGATTTGCGGTCAGTATTACCATTACTCCAAGAATCTACCAAAATCATGGAGGAAATTGGTGTAGATGGTACGGAGATGGTTGAAAAACATCTTCTGGATATTAAAGGATTGATTCAAGATGTGCAGTCAAGAATTGATTGATAGGCAGAAATGCCATTGCAAAAAATTGCGCGATAAGGTCAAGGAATTGACTATCAAATTAGCAGCGGCCAAAAGTAAGACGTTAAAAAAAATAGCATGAGTGAAATAGTACGTTTTAATAGTAAATCAGCCATTCTCACAGGTGGTACAATCAAGTTAGAGGTTGGCGCAGCTGAAAAAACATTTACATCAGATGTTACGATTCCATCATTAGCTAACTATTGCGTAATTCGGGCCGAGGCAAATGCATCGACAACTACCACCACAATCGCCCGATTTTATACCACCACAGATAGCCCTTCGGCATCTGCTGGAATACCCATTGGAAACCTAGATGTATTGGTATTCACTAAAGACCAATTTGCGAATTTGAGTTTCATATCTGTTGATGCGAATACTCAGATATTATGGTTTCAATGGTTTCAAGTTTGAGCCATGCCAATAAGCGAAGATTCTTCAATAATACCCCGTAAAATAACGCACAGCGAAGATGCTGGTATAATACCAGCAAATTTACCTGTAAGTGCTGGTGGTAGTTTTGCATTTCGTCAATCCATTTATTATGACGGGGCAGCTGATAAATGTGAAACAGCAAGTTCTAGTACTGCATGGAATCCATTAGCCAATGGCAATGATGTTTCCTTTAGCTGTTGGGCGCGGTCGATTGATACAAAAGAATTTTCTAACGGCGATCAGTTATGGCACGTTGTAGATGGTACTGATAGTTCCCAACTTAGCTTTAGTATTACAGGCACAGATGCTTATCTTGATGGTAGAAGCCGTAATGTTGCCTTTACAAGTACGTATGCAATCCCTTCCGCTACGCAAAGAGTGTGGACTATGTATAGTATGGTTATTGAAGAACAAAGGCGTGGGTCACAACTGATTAAATTATATGTCAATGCGGTATTGGTGGAAACACTTACAATTTCCAACACCACATTAACTAACACAACTTTGGATTTTTCGTTAGGTTCTGGTACAGATACCCTAAGAGGCTATCTCTGTGAGGCTGTTTTTTCTAATTATGCCTTTACCGATGCTGATGTAAGTGCATTGTATAATTCTGGTGCTGGTGCTGACCCTGCCACCGCGCTAACTTCCGTCCATAGTTACTATCCTGTTACTGAGGCTGCTGGGCAGACCAGCGGTACAATAGTAGATTTCATGGGCAATGCCGATTTAACCATGTCAAATTTTGCCGCACCCAACGGCACATCTAACGAAAGACCATAATTTATGAGAACAATAAGCGGAATAGTTTATAGTGGATGGGATCAAGAACCAATCCCGGGAGCGCATTTGATTTTAGAATTAAATGTTGATGGTGAATATTATCCACTAGGAGATGGCACAACAACAGATGCCAATGGGTTTTACTCATTCACATTTGTACCCGGTGGGCTAAACAATGAAAGGATTAAAATAACCCACATCGCCCATGAGGATGGCCAGTTATTTCCACATCTAATGTCGGAATCAGACGGCAATACCTATTTACAATCAAAATCACATCAAGTTGCAAGCCCCGTAATTACAGGTTGGATATCCCATAATTCAAATTTCCTGTGGGCAATGATTATTTTACTATTGATATTCTTCGTTATCGTATATGAAACGAATGGTTCTATTAAATGGTTTTGGCGATGAACCATTGCAAAGATTTAGAACGAGAATTGGCCTATCTGGAACGGGAGGTATCTGAAATTGATATTACCAGCGATAGGATTAATGATGAGATTCCAGAACTAATCATTCTGGAAAACATGGATTTAATCA
>Ga0209337_1002793_pt1 | contig 12468 bp, 16 predicted proteins | sample LinPmetageLP53_FD_184044 | JGI IMG/M metagenome (GOLD analysis project Ga0209337, IMG submission 184044) | Marine viral communities from the Pacific Ocean - LP-53 (SPAdes) (version 2) | ecosystem: Environmental > Aquatic > Marine > Oceanic | place: Pacific Ocean | collected 2010-02-08 | reverse complement strand
CCATGCTCTGTAATGGTTTGGAAAGATGGGGCATTAACCGAATGTGGTTGGTGGAATGAAAAGAATGAACCTTGCGTGTATCATCCTGATGGAAAAGAAATAAATGCAGAATCCTTCTCCGCCGAATCAGCGTGTGAATGTGGTGGTTTTGGTAAAAAGGTAAAATTATGCAAATCGTGTGGGGTTGAGCATGGGTCTTTCAAGAATGAAAAGAGGTGTGCAAATTGCAGATACCCCCATTTCAAAACAATTACCCAATGCGATAGGTGTGATAAAAGATTGTATGGTGCAGAATCCTTAGCGGCTGAATCATTCTCTCACTTCAACAAGGGGGGTTTGGAATTTAGAACTGTGGGTATGTGTGGTTGCGAGCAAGATGAGTTATGGGAAGTTGTAAATGTGGAGTCGCCTGTTTTCCTTTGTGGCACTTGTGGCTATGCAGGGAATAAGAAAGAAGATGGACATTTTATGCACATGAAAAACATTTATGATGCAGAATCCTTCTCCGCCGAGGGGGACAAATCCGATTTTGTAGATAAGTGCTACTCACTTTACCAAAAACACGGCCAAGACGCAGTGTTAGAGTATGCGGAACTGTATGGAGATGAAGTGGGAGTGGTTTGGGAAACTTGCGAACCCTGCGAATGGGTATCTCCGATATTAGATGGTGAGTGCTTAGTTTGTGGGCATGATACCACAGTTTCGTTCGATGCAGAATCCTTCTCCGCCGAGTCGGATTCTGATAAGTTTTGGGAGATGTTACATGAAGAACATGAGTATTTGTTTAATGAAAATGGTATGGTTAAAATTGGGAACAAACAATTAGCGGAAATCGCAAAGGAAATGGGTTTTGATGATGTTTCCTTCGGGGCTGAACCCTATTAGGTGAACAAGATGAATGACAGTTACGCTGTTGCGGTGATTGCCCCTAATGATAATGGAGTCACAGGAGTAGTTAAGTTCACAGATGAATCGGATTTATTACACATTGATTACGAAATTGCAGGTTTAACTAATGGCGAACATGGATTTCACATCCACGAATTCGGAGATTTAACAGACGGTTGTGATTCTGCTTGCGCTCATTTTAACCCTGACAATAAAGAACACGGAAGTTTAACGTCTGAAACACGACACCTAGGGGATTTAGGTAACATCACATCTAAGAACAGTGTCTCGAAAGGTCGAATATCTACTAAAACACTTTCTTTGAATGGGGCTAAAAAAAATTGTATTACAGGCCGTATGATTATTGTTCACGCAGACCGAGATGATTTGGGTCAAGGTGGAGATGCCGAATCTTTAAAGACAGGTAATGCAGGAAAGCGTGTTGGTTGTGGTGTTATCGGCCTTTCTGAAAATCCTAATCAAGAGATGAAATCAGAAGATTTTAAAGATAGTTTAAGTTACATAGGCTTCGGTGTGCTATTGGGCGCTTTGAGTGGTTTTTTGATTTCAAAAATATAATTTAGTTAATTTTAATAACAAGCATTCTTATAGTCTTTCAACTACATAAGTATGATTAGCATGGCTGTTATGACATCATTTTTTGATATTGTCGCAGGAGTTTCTATTTTAGTGGGAAACTCGTCTTTACTAGACACACCCGTAATTAAATTAAAAAACAATAGTTTAACTGTGCGCCATGTTTTAGGTTTAGGTTTTGCTGGAATAGGGCTAGCGAATCTATGGTCTTTTGAAAAGTCGAAAAAAACACTTGCCGAGGCAGAGTCGTTAAATGCTGAGTCTCCATCCTATATGGTTGCTTCAGACGCAGATAAACTTTTAACTGCGGCTAGAAAAATAGAAGTGGGGGCAGATGAAGACCAACCTTATCCTGAATGGTGGAAATCTCAGTTATCAGTAGCCACAGATAAAGTTGACGGATTGGCGGATTTCCTTTCCTACGCAGAAAAGCAAGGATTTGCTTCTGAATTATCTTATTCTGATGAGACTGTTGTAGTTAATGATAACACGGGTTTCACTTGTGCCTTTGAATTAGAAGAAATGTCTGATGATGGGCAACTTGAGTTGGCGATATGCGGTCAGCCTTTAGACTTAGTTTTTAACATAGGAACAGAGGAATCTTTCTACTCATACGAGTGTAAAGACTGTCGAGAAGGTTTTCAAGCAATACACACAGTTTGCACTAGAGATGGAGAAGTTATTAGTGAAGATTGGTCGGCAGGAGATAACTTTTACGGTTGGAATTAGGTGTCGTGGTTAATATGACTTTAAGTGAACATTTAAAAAATAACTTGTGGCCTTACGCTGCTATTACAGGTGTTATAGGTGCAGCCACAATACAATCAAGAAAGTGGTATGATAAAGATTACGCTGCCGACGCATACGACATGAATCTTCATGTTTGGCTGTGCGGGCGATGTCACCACGTTTATGATGAAAACGAAGAAGCAGAAGAATGTTGTTCAGATGACCGCCAAGCAGATTATTACAACGCGGAATTATTTACTGAAACAGATGCCATCAAAGTTACCGTTAAAAATCGAGATGGCTTTTACGCTACTGACGGTGAAGTAATAGTGGGTTACACTACTGCGGCACAAGAAGGTTTCGAGGAAAAACAATTGAAACCTGTTATCTGGGTTTGGAGTGATGAAGAACGAAACGGTGCTTATCTCGACACTAAAGACATTAGTTTCGCCACAGAATCCTTTGCTTCTGCTATGATTATGAGTGCTAAACCTAAAGGCGTTGTGGAAAAGGCACTTCGTATTAACTTTATGATGAGAAAGATGATGTTTAACGACACAATGTCATATCTTAAGCAGGAACTTAACAACGGTAGAATTACACCTAAAAAGTACGCTTTAGCCATTTTAGACTTGGAACAACAATTGAGTTCAGAGCAAGACATCACGGACTCAGCCGTCTGCCCTTGTCAGTGTGGTGGAATTGTTAGTGAACATGATGACCGAAGTTACGGTCTTTGGCCGTGTCCTAGTTGTCAAAACGACAGCGACCAAGACTTAGGAAAACAATGTTCCGACTGCAAATCTAATGCTGTAAACAGTAATCAAATGACTAACGTCGTAATTAAACCTAATCGAGTTGAAAAACAGGCTGCTGAAGCCAGTGTAACTAGAACCCTGAAGTTCGACCCTTTAAACGAGGATAATATGGGAGTAAAGACTATCAAAAGGGTGGGTCGGCATCGTGTTGGAGGAAAGATAGTGGAAGATTGTGTGGATATACAGAGTTCAAAGGTTGATGCTACGCGTAATTACTATCGAGTAAGATTCCGTGCGCCTAGTGACTTTTCTAATTTTAGAGTTCCTGTCTGGGCTTCTAGGGCGGCACACACCATAGGATTGAAATACTTTGATGTTTCAGGTTCTAAGATTACTATGGGTCAAACCAGAGCGGGAGATTGGGCTGTTCAAAGTATTATTATTCCTAAGATTTCTCGTTTAACACCTGCGGGGGCTTTAAAAATTGCTAATCACATTCAAGACAGAATAGAAAGAGAAGGTCGCTGGGCTAGGAAAGATTGTTTAGATAAAGAACAGATTCTAGTGGTCATGTGAGCGTGATTTGTTTTCTTACCTATTAAACTTTCTCGACTTGCGACCGAAGCCTTCTTATAGTCAAGCAGACAAATAGTCTTAGGGACACGTCCCTAAAAAGGAGATAAAAAAAATGACTATGATGATGAAAACATTAAGAACTGTTGGTGCTGCGTCTGTCCTTGTCGGTGGTCTATTCCATCTTGGCGGGCCTGCCGTATTTGATATACCGTTGATTGGCGGGGCTATGGGCCGAATTTGGAATTTCGGTGTTGGGCCTGTTACAGTACAACGATTATTTGGTTTAATTGCTGTTCTATTCGGGGCACACGCTCTAGGCTTCGATGACCTAGTTGCTAAAGTTCCTGTAATTGGAATGCCTGTTAAAGGGGCTTTGAATTCTATGGAAGACAGCCTTGTACCAGACGAGACAAACTCTTACTCTGTTTGAATAAGATAAATTTAGTGGGTTTAGACTCATTGAATAAGACTAAACGGCGTTACGCTGCTACTGGTAACTTACCTGTCTTAACGAACTCTTCTCCTTGTTCAATAGACAGACGCATATTTCTATGGGCTAAGTTAGTGTCATTAGATAAATCTGTATCTACACCTTCAGGATAACATTCTGAAGTAAAGGAACAATAAAGACAATTCCAATCTCCCACAGGTGATGATGGCTGTTTTTCATGTTCTGTCCATTTTGCTTTGGATAATAAACCTGTTTCAAACATATCTTCGGCCATAGTCTTTGGATAACGTAAAAAGTATTCTCTTTCAGGTGGTTCAGAGGATTCTAGTTTAACGGCGAGTTCTTTGAACCGTTCTATAATTCTATCCATAGATATTCCTTGAACGGGTCTAATTTCCACATCTCTTTTACAAGACCTACAATCTATTCGGTAGGCTGGATTAGGAGTTATTTCTCTTCCGAAGTCATTCATCACAATCGGTCGTCCTGTGTAACCATCTTCTAGTTCGACTCCAAATTGTTTGTCTCGACAGTCAGAACGGTCAATGTAATACAGTAAAGCATACGGACTTTCTCCATGAATCTTTTCTAAAGGTTTTCTCAGATGTAAATACCACATAACTTGCATTATGTAATCTCTGTGAGGGAATCCACTGGGATAAAGATGATTCGATTTACCGAAGACATTTTTATTAAATGTGTAACCATAACCAGACTTAACTTCTACTATAATAGGGTGGTTGGCTTCTTTATCGAATATTATTGCGTCTATTTCTCCTGAAACATTGTATTCGTGGGCGCGGATTTTTATATTATTTTGAACGTATATTCCACCTTTCTTCCAGTTGTCTTGAAGGGCGTTTTCTATGTGAACGCCGTAACTCATTCTTCTTAAGCCGATAGCGTCAATAGGTTCTCTTTCGTAACCCTTTTTAGAATACCAAATCTGTCGGTGGCATTTACCCCATTGTGTTGGCCGACCTACTTCATCCACTACCTTACAAGAAGATTGTGTTACATAGAACATTCCACTTGAACCTCTATAAGATGGTGCTGTTAGTTGGTCGTCAGAACATTTAGTCAATTGAAAAAGTCTTTTATTAACACTTAACTGGGAATCTTTTTTAGTGTATTCATTAGTTCTTTGTAAGAATGCCTTTGCTTCATCTGTCAGTTCCATTACTTCACCTAATCTTAATACGGACACTTAACTTATAATGCCTGTTGTTTTTCTCGTAATATATCTAGTAATTTTTTAAACTCTGTTTTTAGTTGGACGACATCTTGTTTATCTGCCTTTTCTACGTTATCTCTGTCAGGCCAATGATAAGTTGTTCTTTGATAATAGAACCCAGATTTTACCATAGTTGCTAGTATTAATCTTGCTTGGTCGAAATTTTTATTATCGGTTAAAGGTAATGACCATATTTCTTGAGTGTTTTCGATTAAATCATCCTCAGTTTTAGCGTCAGATAAATTAGTAGTGGCTAATACAGAAAATCTAAAATCTTCTTTAGTTTCTTCAACTATGGCGAAGTGCATAATATAAAGTCCGTCGCCATCATCAGAGTTCATGTCTATATCTACGTCTATTAAAAGACCGTTTTGATTTAATTTAACTGTTGCTTTGGTTATTCCTTTCATTTTTATCCCTCAGTATTCTTACTTTCAATTGATGATTTAAAACTACATACTCCTGCCGATTCTTTTGACATCACTTTTAATCAAATGTCCTATAACCATAATTTTGTTATTTTCGGACAATTGTAATAGACAATAAACTTTACCTTTATCTTCAGGGTCATCTTTAAAGATTAAAACTCTATTAGGCCCTGAAGGTACGGATATTTCAGATGAACCCGAATCCATTATCTTAGTCAAATTATCGTCCATGTTATTACTCCGATATGTCGTTAACTATTTTGGTTAATTTAGATTCAACTAAATCTATAAGATTGTCTGCTAAGGCTTCTAAATCAGGTATTTGGCTGCCACCCTCTATTTCTATTTGCATAGAAAGTTTAGGGTATTGAGTTTGAACATTTCCATATTTATTTTTAGATTTAACTTCTAATGTATTTCCATATGAAACAGTTATTGATGACCCAGTATTTTTTACAGATGCTAAATGTTGAATCATCTCTTGAGGATTATCTGTTTTATCTAATATGTTTTTTCGGTTCGTTGCGGTTTTAACCGTTTTACTTTGTACAACTTTGGTGATGGTGAGTATTTCAGTATCAATGGTTACTTGAAAAACTATATCTCCTTCACCATCTAAACAGTAATCTGTATCATCAGCCTTCCTGTTAGACCTTTTAGGAGGGATATAGTCTTTTTTATTTACATCTATATGACCACAATCTTTTTTATGTTTACCCTCGAAACGATGTAAATAAAGTCTGTGCGAAGTGTTAGTAGGACTAGACCATTCTTTGTGTCCGTAGCCTTTGGCCATTTCGTCTATTGACATTATTGAATCGCTCATACAATACTAACTGCGGCAGATAGTATATCAATTGTTAGGAAAAATCTACGGATAAACTAGACATATCATCTAATTTGATTACCGAGACTATGGCGGGTTTAGGCTCGAATCCGACCATCTTTTGAAACGATGTTTGTCCTTGCCAAGTGCTTGAAACAATTAATTGAATATCTTGATGTTTTTCGATACAGTGCCCGTGTGTGTGTCCAGTTACAAAAATGTCTGGTGTAGTGTCGATAGTAAGCATATCAGAAGGTTCGGATGCTATTTGGTTTTTAACACCCCACTGAGGTGCTAAATGTCTTCTTTTCAACATTTGTTTCATAGCATCTTGCGGATTTTCATAAGATGCTTCGTTAAGATTCATCACCATATCATCAATTGATTTGCCGTGATAAGAGAGAACATCTGCTCCACCTATCTCAAATCTGCAAGGATTTCCTACGAAATGACCTTGATTAAAATAACTTTGAACTTCTGAAGACAATACTGGTTGAGGTTCGGCTAACCTAACAGCATCGTGATTACCAGGTAATATTAAGGTTTCCATGTGGTCAGGTAGCCCTTCTAAATCGCGACCTGTGAGTTCGTATTGTTCGTATAAGTCTGAGACTTCTAATTCTTGTTCTTGATTCGGGTAAACACCTACACCATCAACAATATCTCCAGATATAACTAAATAACCGATATTTTCTGCTACGGGGTCGTCAGAGTTTAACCACTTAATCATTTTATTCCATTCGTCGTCTAGGAAGTTATCTGCACCTCTGTGTATATCAGAAATAAACGCTGCGGATAAAGGTTGATTATCCGAATAGTCAGTCTCCTTTTTAACGATGTTAGGGAAAATAACATGGCGAACCCAGAATATTCCACCATCTTTAGATAATTGCCCTTCAATCCCAATAATGTCATCCGTAGCAATAGTACCAGTTCTTTCTAGGACTTCAGGACTAACCATAGCATCCATTTCTCCAGATGTATCTTCAACAACCAATCTTAAATACCCCTTTTGAGTTTTTTTGGCTTCTAAAACCATAACAACTGAGCGACCTGTGGAGTTCCATTTCGAGTATTTTTCTCTGTTATTTGTTATAGTTGCTATACTCTCAGCATTCTGAAAATCATAACAAGTTTCCACATACCTCTTTATTTTTTTATATCTGTCCATAAACAAATCGCGAAAGGCATCTACTTTATCCGAGGCTTTAGTATCTGCTCCGACCGTTTTTGTTATATTAACGTCCAAATCATAATCTTTGGCTCGTTCTGTGAATTTCGTTACCATCTTATCACCTTGTATATGACATCAACCTTAAAAAGAAATGGTTTTATTCACCAATCTTCAAATATATTTTCCTTGATTAAATAATAGAAAAAAATTGCTGCTAAACCTAAACAAATATAAAAAAGATTCTCCGAAATAATACCACAACCATTTATTTTTTAAAACCTACTATAAAATCATCGAAAGTCATATTTTCATCAAATATTCTGTTATCGGGTGGCAGACAATGATGATTATTTAGTCCGACTTCAGATTTGAAATCTCTATTGCATTTTTTACAAGTTTGAGGTATTTTTCTTTTATAGACTTTATTTTTTGATAACAACGCAGTCACATCTACTTGAGTTTCTAAGATTGATTGTTTAACCGCAGAGAACTCTTTGAATTTCATTCTATCATGTGGAAATCCGTTATTTAACAGGTTGGTCACAGATTTAACATCAGAAGTTTGAGGTATGTAAAATAAGTAAATTATGGGTTGGTTTTGACCACCCTTTCTTAAGAGGCGACCTATTGTTTGTATTCTCGACCTAACAGACCTAGTTCCCGAAACCATGATTCCGACATCAGCATCAGGAATATCTACTCCTTCTACTAAGGCTTTACAGGATAGTAACAACCCCTTTGGATTAGTGGAAAATTCTTTTAAGGCTAATCTCCTTTGTTTAGCAGTTTTTTTACTATGATATGTTAAAGGATTAAAGTGGGAAAATCTTTTTTCTAAATGAGTTATACCATCAATTGACTCATGGAAAACCATCATTTTGCTGTTCTTGTGTTTATGTAATAATAAATCTAATGCTCTGAATCTGTTTTGAGCGGAATTAAGGATTTCCTTTCTTGTTCTTATGGCAACTAAAAATGCACCAACATCAACATCTTGTGTTCCCCGTGCTAATAGTTTTTGACAAGTTACTACTAAATTACCTCTTGAACCGTATTTGTTTGCTAAACGCCTCGTTAAAGATACGATTCTTTGGTGAGCGGCATCATGTTGCTTTTGTTCTACGAGCGTTAATGGAATTTGAACAGCGCAAACTTCAAAGTCAGCAATAACACCTGCACTTAAAGCATTCTCATAACCATATTCATAAATAACATCTCCAATAATTCTATTTAAGACTTCTAATCCTGAATCTTCTCTATTAGGAGTTGCTGATAATCCCATACAAGATGTGTGTCTTACATCGAATAATTTTTGAAATGATGGTGCAGCCATACGGTGACACTCATCAGCAATAATTAAATGATTTAACGGAATGCTGTTTGATGGTAGAATCTTTAAAGCCGTGTTGATTACTAAAACATTTATTTTAGGATTCCAATTTTTTTTACCGCCACCAAACCTTCCAACCTTGTAGCCTAAAATATTATCTAAAGCATCAGCCCATTGAGTCATTAAAGAAACTTGAGGTACAATAACACTTACTAATGTATCAGTATTATTTAGGGCTTGAACTATCGCGGCGTGTGCCACCCTACTTTTACCTGAACCAGTTGTGGCTTGAATAATACCATAGCAGTTATTTTCAGACCATTTACTCAAGGCTTCTTGTTGCCACTTGTATAAATCATAGGTCGTACCATTAGAAATAAACTCTTTCATCAGTTCACCGAGGTTAAGTCTTCTTTTAACTGTTACTGTTCCGTGTCTGAAATTTCTTCAGTTGGAGATGGAATACCCTTTAGATAACCCGCCTTTACGAAATGAATCCTATTCATAGGTATTCTAATCACAGAAACCATTTTAGCACCTATCTTGAGTTCCTTTTTGGATAATCCCATTTCCGTTAATATCTCCACTATTATATGGTCTTGATTATCAAATAAAGCATTGACTTCAGTTTTTCCTTCTTCACCAAATGCGGATTTCCAAGCGTCTGCATTAACACAATTTCCATAATCAGGTACTTGACCCGCTATAAAAACAGCACCATCTATTGTTGTAGCCGCCAAAAGTGGCATTGTCATTTCATCTTGTTCGGACATACTTTTACCTATGGACACATAGTATTTAACTACTGCTCTATTTCTAACCAACCTTTTATTTTCATTATTTCAATTAAATCTTCAAAGAGTTCCGTATTTATTTCTAATACAGTAGGAACATTATTAAAATCATTATCATCACTGCATTTTTCAAGTAACGTGTAACAAGACTTTAGTATTTTATTAGCCTGAGCATTAGTTAGGTCGGAAAGTCTCTCATAAGGGTATAATTTTGGTGGTGTAGTAAACCCCGTTTTCTCGTCTGCAACCATATCTCTCAATTATAGTTAGGTCTTACGCTATATCAAGTTTATTTTTTGAGGTGTCCTACCTACTTAAACAAACTATCAAATAGTATCGTTTAATTAGATGACTTCTTCGGAGGGCGGTAAGTCTTTTGTAATTCTGATATTCGAGGATTAGATGTCAAAGCCCACACAGATACTAAATAACCACGTCTTCTTGAGTCACCCCTAGCAACTTTAGTCTGTCCAACTTCAGTAAAAATCCTTTTTCCATTATTATCTCTTACACCTCTTAAGGAATGAGATATAGCACCTGTTGAGGGTAATTGTCTTTTTCCACAACTAGAACGTAAATATTCAATTATCTCCGTTGCCGTTGATGCACCATTATTGTCTGCTCCACCCGCATCTAAAAATCTCTTAACTCTCTCTTCATACCATTTAGTTCTGTGCGCCATATTAATACCTTACCGCCCTTTACGAAACGGTCATCGCATATAAGCATTAGGGTCATATGTATTAAAAATCGAAAATGTCTGTTTGGTTATAATCATCTGATTTCTTTACTTCAGTAGAACCCTTTGTATAATCTTCGTTTATCCAACTTAAATCCATAAAATATGGCCCACTGCAATTATCAGTATCGAATACCCATTGAGAACCTTGCTCATAGCCCCCTACGAGGAACTCTTGAAGGGTGGTGGTGTATGTTAAACCGTTGGAATTACCACCGACGATGCTTTGCACCGAAAGGGCAGACTTTCGCCAACCGATTAGTGTCTCCTTTTTGATGCTTAAAACATCGTTTATCAATTCGGCTTCTAGTATTTTTGTTTTCTTACATTTGCTAAAACTTAACACCCACTCTTTGTTAGTTATATCCCATACTGCTGCCTCTAATAGGTGAGTAGATTGAATACTGTAAATATGTGTGTTGTTACCGATGGCTATTTCACCTGTTTTGAGTTGTCCGTGAGCAACCCATTTAGCCACTAATTGTTCAGGAATTCTAATGATTTCCTTCTCGACCTTTATACCGAATTGTGGAGATTCAATGTCATAGTTGGCTGGCATCACCTCGACAGGTTTGGTTATTATCTTTACAGGTACTTCTTTTTCTACCCCATCTAAAGGAGATTGTTCACAGGCCATACAAATGATATTCCCTTTACGTTCAATAAGGCTGAATGAATAATAGTCTGCGGGTGCGACACCCACCAGACGTGCATCTCTTTTAGACATTCTAACTTCCGCCCCGTCTTCACTCCACCCAGAAGTCCACTCGGCGTCATCATCCCGTTGAGCGGCGGGTGAACACCACCGACAAAAAGGAAGGAGTGGAAATACTGTTTTTTTGACACCTTTAGATGTTTCGCGACTTTCTACCACGAAAGATAAAGGTTCTACACTTTCCGATTCATAGTTTCCCATCTGTGCGTAACCACTCTTTTCCCATCTTTTTTTAACTACTATTACACCCTCGTCAAGGGGTCTTTCTTTTTTAGGTTCTTTACGCAAAACAGCAGGGTCGTAACCACCAGTCAAACCAAAATCATCAACTGAACCTATATTGTCCACTAATTTCTTTTCGACCATGTTATCATTTATCCTATTTATGATTCGATGTTTTCTATTTGCCATGTTTCGATAGACTCTTTGAAATCTAATAAAGCATTTTCAACGTACTCATTATAGTATTCGGTGGTGTAAGTCTTATATCTGTAATGGGGTGGTGCGTTTTCACTTAAGGCGTATTCTCTCGTTAGAAGTTTTATGTTTATTAATCTCGTTAAATGTCGAGCAATAGTCGCAGAATCTATTCCTAGTAATTCGTGTAATTCCTTTCTGGAAACATCTTCAGAATCCAAATCAAATTTTATAAATTGAAATAATTCAAATTGATTAGTGGTCAATCCCAATAGATATTGCATATTTTTAACGACTTTGAGAGACAATTTGTCTGGTTCATTCATAGTCACACCTATATCTAATAATAGCATCACCTATATGAATGATACTATCTAAAAAGGCAAAGAATAAAGAGTAATAACGTAATACTATGGTTATGAGTGATACTGATACTTCAGAGGTTGCTAGTTTTGACTTCTTTAATAGGATGAGTATTTGCGGTTCTTGTGAACATATGAGAAAAACTATTACCATTAGTAAATGTGATTTGTGTGGTTGTTTGTTAGCATTAAAGGCTAGGCAGAAAGGTGCTTCTTGTCCAATAGGTAAATGGTAATCTGATTTATTATTAGATTTTTACGTTCTTTAAATAAAGTTAATATTTCTCGCTACTACGGGGGCGATATAGATGATGCTGATTTTAGAATATGCACAATCATATCCACAGTCCATGCGTTACCTATCAAGGACTTACGGATTTCATCAGAATAACCTGTGGTATATCCATCTGGTAAAGTTTGTAGTCTTTCACATTCTAAAGGATTTAAATA
>Ga0209337_1002792_pt1 | contig 12470 bp, 14 predicted proteins | sample LinPmetageLP53_FD_184044 | JGI IMG/M metagenome (GOLD analysis project Ga0209337, IMG submission 184044) | Marine viral communities from the Pacific Ocean - LP-53 (SPAdes) (version 2) | ecosystem: Environmental > Aquatic > Marine > Oceanic | place: Pacific Ocean | collected 2010-02-08 | reverse complement strand
CCAGTATACCCACCTTCAATACTTGTGTTTGACCCACTAACATTTGTCTGTGATTCTGCAGGATATGCAGGTTTAACAAAGACTGCTAGCACAGTCATTAATATAATTAATATACCTGTAAAATAATAGTTCATATTATTACCCATGTTATTTTTTATACCCATATCCTTTTTGTCTATTACCCCATAGCTTTTGCCATGACCATACATTTAATTTACTTGTGTAATGATTAATAAACAATAGTATATGTTTCATTATTTTTTACTTTCTGTTTTATTCATCCCACCTCTAAATATCTGTGTACCTTTAATACCGTAGATACTAGCTACAACAAGAATCCACAAATTAGTGAACCAACTTGGTAGTTGTGAGAACATATCAAAGAATAACTTTACTTTATCCATAGCTGTAGGGTCGTCACTTATAACTGCCCAACTAAGCACGGCTATTGGGGCTGACAATATTATTAAAACTGCCTCATCTTTCCAATCTGATTGCCTAGCTTCTAGTAGTTTTCCAGAGTACTCTAGATCTCCACGAGCCATTTTAGATGCATGCTGTGCTTGGGCATCAGCCATTAACATCTTAGTCTCTTGTTTCTTTTTATATATATGTGTGCCAGCATTTAAAGCTAGTTTAATTGCACCTAACCACATATTAAAATACTATTGCACCTAGAACAAAACCTACAGCTGCACTGATAACACAGTGGCTATGGTTTGCCCATAATTCTTTTGCTTTGTTTTTAATGTTTTCCATTGTTATCTCCTATAATTTAATTATTAAAAAAATTGTATGCTCCACCTATTGCACTTGCAATAAGTATAAGTACCCAGACGGCTCCTTTACCCTTGTTGATATCAGCTCTTAGACATTTAGTTTCACTTCGAAGTTCTTTAATCTCTCTTACTAGGAAATCTATCTTAACTTCTGTAGCTGATTTTCTAGGCATTAATATGCACCATAGTAAGTATATTTACGTTTTAGTATATCATTTACAATTTTATCAATACGTGTATTACCTTCTAAACTTTTAGTTCTTTTTGAAAGTCTACTTATAAAGTCACTATCCATTAAACCTACTCTGTTAGTAATTTTAGTATCAATTTGTTCTGATGTTAAACCGTATCCTTGTAATTGATTGTATATCCATAAAGGTACATATCCTTCTTTACCTAAATGTTGTGCACCTGCAGATATTAAACTATCTGTATTAACCTGTAGATCACTTTTAATTTTAGTAGTTGTATAAACTAATTTTAATAATTCTCTTTCTCTTAAAGAATAAGAAGATAAAGTTCTAGCTCTCCAATCAGCAGCTGTTCTAAATAACTCTCCTCTACCTTTTTTAAATACATCTCTTACTGGACCATACTGTGTATATTTATATGCATCCTTATTTTCTGTAGTTAAATCCCACTCTTTCCAATACGCATAAGGTTGTGGTATACCCATATAGTATTTCTCAACAATAGCATGCATTGAAGTAGGTACTGAGTCTTGTAAAAACATAACCCAAGCATCTCTCTTTTCAAATGGGCTATCACTTGTAAGTGCTTTTGTTAATGCATTAAATCCTGTAGGTATTATACCTCTTCCTTTTACAATTTGTCTAGGCGTTAATCCCCAATAGTTTAATGAAGGTACACTAATTAAATCTGTAACACTAACTCCTGGTGCAGCTAGCGTAGCTGTTAAATCAATCCCTAACATAGATGAAGGAATACCATACTTTACAAATTCAGGATAGTTACTTGTCATAACTGTTTCTGTAATAGATGGTAAAGGCTCACCTGTAAGTTTTTGAATAACAGGTGATAGTTTATTTAATAAATCATCAGCAGTTTTCATACCAATGGTACCAAATAAACCTGCAGCAAATACCATTTGCCCAAGAAATCCTACTAATCCTTCACTACCTTTTCCTTGTTTTGCTTTTGTAACATATTCAACTAACTGTGCTAAGTAGTTATGTTGAAATGTTTTAAATAAACCAAATGGTTTACCAGCAGTTCCTAATCCTTTTGCTCCATATATACCAGGTTGTTCTAAGTAAGTATATTCAACCATGTACATATCAGCTAATTTTGCAGCCTGTTGTTGTGCTTGTATTTTGTCTTTGCCTGCACTTCTTGCAAAATTATAAAACATTGTAAATGCATTAAGACGACTTGTTTGCTCAACTTTTGCAGCTAAGTTTTGGAATGTAATACCTTTCCATAGTTTTTCAAAATCAAATACTTTTTTACCTAGGAAAGGTTTATCTAATTCTTTTCTACCAAACATACCCTCAACTCTAGTCATAGCTTCATTCATGAATTTTGCTTCTATAACCCCAACTCTCATTGCGTATTCGTGTGCTTCAGCTATTTCTTTACTTGGTAATATTAAATCATATAAAGATCTAAGCATTGAAGTAGTAACTTTACCTTTACTCATTCCACTATACTTCATATCAAGTAGTTTAGGAAATATCATATGATAAGGTTGAATAGCAGATGCAGTTAAATATCTCATTTGCCCAAATAATAATTTATTTACAAGGGTAATTTTATTCATAGTACCAAATGTATTAGCCATACCAGATTCACCAAGCCATTTTCTACCAATTTGACTTACTGCTTGTGATATTTTACCATCTTGTAATTCACCATATATATTTCTCTTTTGTATGTCGCCATACTTTACAGCATTAGGTGAGTCTTTTTTTATTGTTGTAACTCTTAATGTACCATCTTCTCTAGGTACAACTATTTTTTTATTCTCAAAATCATTTAACCACTTATTTGTTTTGTGTCTTGATGCTGCTCTAACTGCACCACTAATATACAAAGTCATAGCTGACTCAAAGTCTTTAGCCATCTTAGTATTAATATTTTTTTCTAATGCACTTTTACCTTCTCCACCTATAAGCTTTTTCTGAGTCTGGCTAAACCAATAATTCTGTGCTGCAAGTCTACTTCCTAGATATCCATCTACATCTTGTCTCTTTAAAGTAAATTTACCAAAACCTTTTTCAACTCTATTCTCCATCATAAAGCCTTCAAGTTTTTCTAATAATTCTGGTTGTCCTTTTATGTTAGGACTTTTAAATAATTCCATAAATGCATCTGCTTCTACTGCACCTGCAATGTCTTTACTTTTTATAACAGGGTCTGGAAATTTATATAGGGGTACAACTTTACCTGTTTTAGTTGTATACGTTTCTTTACCATAATTTTTTATTAACCAATTTCTTGTTGCATCTGCTTGCAGTTTGTTACCTGCACCAATTGCTGTAGCTTCATTTGAACTGTACTTACCTGTCTCAGGATTGTACTTAAGTGCCCATACTCTAAAACCACCAGAGAATATTCTAGGTAAGTGATTAGGAGATTCTTCTACAATTCTACCCTCACCCTCTTTAACATTTTTTAAAACTGATTCATTATATATTCTAACTGCTGCTCTATCTGCATCTCTAAGTTTTAAATAGATTCTAACTTGTGTATCATTTAATCCTTCTGCCTTTAGATCTTTTTCAGTTGCTTCATATTTAAATTCATTTTCTACTTTACCTTGTATATTTTCTAAGTCACGCATTTTAAAATACATAAAATCATTAAACGTTCCTTTGACACCATTAGGTAACATTCTAATATCTACTGTATTACCATACTGATCTATAGTCTCACCTTCTTTTCTAAGTCTATAAAAATCTACATTATCAAATATTGTAGTGTAAGTTTTTCTACTATTGTATTCTTCTTTGTTAGCTGCTGCTTCTCTTTTTTTCTTAAGCCATATTCTAGCATTAGCATCTATAATATCTGCAGCTTGCTTAGGTTCTTTTGCTGATAGTACTTGAAATTCTGTTAGTCCTGCATTTATATCTTTAACTGAAGCATGCCCAAACATTTTTAACATGTCACCAGAGTCCTGTAGTCTTACTCTATAAGAAGTAAAATCTTCTCCTTCTTTTCTACCAGGTAAAAACTTTCTATTTAAAATAACTTTAGGATCAAAGAGAATAGTATTAATAGTAATATTATCTTCTATAAATTGTGAATGAAATTTTTCATTCATATATCTAAATATGGGATTGTTAATAAATTTAGGTGGTAGTATAGCTGTTGATAAGTTAAGCGTACCTTCCATTGCTCTATCTAAAAATCCAGATTCCATATCAGGATTTTTTAATCTTCCATTTGGACCATACTGATCAACTAGAAATTGTGAAATTTTTCTAGGGTCATTCGTATCTCTAACAGCTTCATTGTATTGCTCGCCTGTCATCAATACTTTACCTTGAGCAGTTATGTGTGCTGCATCATCATTAACTTGTTTTTCTAATTTTTGTAAATCTGTTTCACTTAAACCTTTTTCTTTTAAAGCTTCAGGTATTTCAGTAGGTTCTTTACCTTCTTGTACAAGTTTATTATTTTCTTCTACTATTTTTTGTGCTTCTTTAGCTTCTTTTAGTCTTTGTGAATTTTCAATATATCTTATATTAAGTTCTAAAAATTCATTAGCAGCTTCTCCTCTGACTTCAGTTACCTTTTGTATATCTGGTAATTCTTCAGGAAAATTATGTTCTCTTAAAGACTCTTCATTTAATCTAATATCTACACCATCTTTTTTAAATATATAAAATTTCTTACCTGTATTATTAATGGGTGCCATTTGGTCGCCATCAATACCTTCTTTAATTATTTCAGCAGTGTCACCTTTTTTATTAATCTTAACTGTTTGACCAACTTTAAATTCTATTCTATCACCCATTACTCTTTTGTAATTTTTAGATGATTGTGCTTCTTGTACTAGGTCTACTTTTAACCCACCTGCTTTTGGTCCAAGATACCCTAGTGCACCCCATACTGTAGCTGCTGCAAACCTGTCATCTATATTTGCATTATGACCTGCAGTTAAAAATCCAAATCCACCTAAGGTTGCCATCCTAGGAGTAATACCTAATTTATTAGCAAATTGTAATACTTTACCAGTACCATAACCATAAGCTGCTGCTTTACCTAATTCAAATGCACTACCTTCATCTATTTCTCTAGCAACATCTGTTACTGCTAAACCTAAAGGTAATGATCTTTTTGCTGCAAACTGTCCTACTTTACCTAGTGTTCCTAAAGCTTTTATTCCACGTATAGCAGGTATGTATGATGCTACAGCTATAGGTGCTGCTGCAAATCCAGCTAATGTTTTATATAAATATCCTTCAGGTGCTGTAAATCCCATTTCTTCTGGATCTGTAGACTTTGCAATACTTTTTAAATAATTTTCAGCATAATCAAATACACTATCTTCAGTAGGTTCTTTACCTAATACTGTTCTTGACCAATCATAAAATCTATCCATACCACCTGGCACACTACCAAGTAATTCCATAAAACTACTAGCACTACCCATAAAACCATAGCCTAAAGCATTGGTTACACTTTGTGCATGTTGTTCTTTTCTAGGTATAATCTCTGGATCTATTTCTTGTGGTGATGTATTCCATAAATCAAACTTAAAAGCATTGCCTTCATTAAGCATATTTACAGTCTTAGGATTTAAATCAAATCCACCTGTATATAATTGTTTTAAATTTGGATGCAGAGAATTAAACTCTGTATTGTCTTGAGTAGCAATATCAGCCATTAATTACCTTATTGTTTTTTAGGTTTAATTTTCTTAAGATCTTTTTCTTTAATTGGTGGGTTCACTAAATTTTTAATTTTTGTAAGTAGGGTATTAAGGTCTTCTTTAATTTCTTCTGGTTTACCATAACCTTCAAACCCAGTCTTAGGACCTTCAGAAAATATACCTGGCATAAATTCTGTAAATTCTGAAGGGTTTAATCTCATATACATATTTTTAAATTTTTTAAATAGTTTATCACCACCTTTACCAGTGTAAAACATTTCTCTAGTTGGCTCAATCATATCACCTTCTTCATCAAATAGTGGAGAAAATTGATCTATATAAGCCATTACTTCTGGTGGCTGTGATTTACTATACTGTTCTTTATTTTGTAATATATCTTCAATAGATACTTTAGTACCGTCAACTAAAGTAATTTGACCACTACTATTAATTTGTGGTTTATATCCTTCAGGTACTACCATAGGTTTTATCACTGCTGTTTCTTCTGGTTCTACTTTTGGTGCAGGCTCTTCTTTAACTTGACCTACATCAAATGGTACTGTAGATCCCATAGTAGAACTTACCCAACCATTAACTTTAGTATACATTCCATTTCTTAAATTTTCATATCTGGCTCTAGCTTGATCTACCATTTCTTTAGTTACGCCTTCATCACCTCTAGATAAACCTGTTTGTAATTTAGTAAAAGAAGCTAAGGCATTTTCTACTTGTGCTGTGTCACCTTTTAATTCTGTTTGAAATACATCTAATAGTAATCTACCTGTTACAGGTTTATTAAACATATACACAGATGTTAAATCAATTACATTTTTATTTATAGCGTCTGCTAAAAATTTAGATTTAGATTCTTGTGATGTGTATTGCTGTGCATTAGCTGCAATAATTCTAAGTTTTTCAATCTCTAATAACTTTTGGTTATAAGGACTAGTAGGCTCTTGTCTTAATATTCCATAACCATAAGCTGACATTGTTGCTGTAGCCATATTAGCACTAAATCTTTTAACATCTTCTGGTATATTCATTTTACTATCTGCAAATTTTGATTCAGATGTCATTAAATTTACAACATTCTTCATGCCAGAAACATTACCAATTTGGTTTCTAATCTTATCTTGATTTAATTTAAAGTAATCTGCTTGAGGGATATAAGGGTCTTCTGATCCTTCTGATAATCTTTCTGCATCTAATTTATAACTAACTAATTCTTTTGCAACAGCATCTTTAATATTATCAAAACCATCACCTTTAAATAAATTTGGATTATCTTGATATAACCCTGCAAGCTTTCTATCCCAATTACCTTGAAATTCATCAGGTCTAGCTTTTATATATTTTAAAAATGATTGATAGTTTTCATTAGCTTGTTTATTATCTGCTAATGTTTTTGTCCACTGAGAATTTGCCTCAGCTATATGTGCTCTTGTTTGTTCGTATTCTCTTTCTGCTTCAATATTCATAGTATCAACTACTTGATTACCTCCACCAATAAGCACATCCATAAAATTTGTTTTAAATCCCATAATTATATTCTCCCCATTAATCCAGTTTGTGGTTGAGAAGGTCCTTCATTTGCAGGTAGCATATTGGGATCACCTCTATCTTTTTCTATGTCCATATTACGCATAGCCATTTCATCAAAAAATTCTTGATCATCTACATCACCTAAAGATATTTTAGCAGGTATCTTACCTATTTCTGCTATAGAAGTAATCATCATAGCCACAATAGGTTCTAATAATTTAGCAGTATCTACTGTCCATTTGCCTTCTAAAAATCCTGAGAATGTAGTAACTTTAGTTAATGCCTCAATAGGTATTCCCATCTTTAATAGCACTACTAATCTTTTTGTATTCTTTTTTTTCTGTAAATTTTTATATACATGTTCTGCTGCATCCTCTATTTCTGGATGAGTTGGAGTATGTTCCCAAGGATAATTACCTGGCTCATCAGTTAATGATTGACCTGGTATAGGTGCATTAAAAGGATTTATTGTTGGTTCTTTATACACGCCAGGGTCTTGTGTACCTTGTAATTCTGCTGCTTGACCCATAAAATTATCTTGTTCTGCCATGTTTCTCCTTATGATTTAGATCCTAATCCTGATTTTTTATATGATACTGAAGGTACTGAACCTTCATACTTTGCTTTAGTTTGTAAGTATGATCTAGTGTAGTATAAAAATTGTGCATACTTAGTACCACTTTCTTCTTTAATATCTGAAAAACTAGATACACCCGCATTTGATCTTGTTGCACTAGTACCATACTGCCCAAGGCTAGGGGCTTTTTGTGATGCCATTTGCTGTGATTTTAATAAAGCTGCTTTTTCGTCAATACTTATTCTATCTTCTATAAATCCTTTTGATGCAGTATATATATCACCTGCATTATCTGTTGCCCAATCCCATGCTGTACTTGCTACGTCTGTTACCCAATCCCACATATTTATTTCTCCTAATTATTAATCGTTTAATAAAGCAATACCGAATCTACCTAGCATAGTATACAGTTGTGACTTCTGACTTTCATCAGATAAATCTAAAGCTGTAGTTCTTTCTAGTGCTGCTAGTGCGGCATTGTGTGCTCTAGCGTCTTTTGAATCTGAGGCTGTATTAACCCACGATGCTTCATCTCTCCATTGTTGCCATAAAGAAGATAATGCATAGTTAGACATATTTAAAAGATTCTGAGCATTTAATTGATTTGTTGCATTTACAGTAGCTGTATTAGCTGTGTTAACAGTTCTTCTCCATTGAACATTTGATTGATCAATAATTCTTTGATTCTCTACATTGTATCTTTCTCTTTGATCTGATAGATTTGCATTGAATTGATTCATGACTGAAGCCCTGTCGCTATTAGCTTTTTCTACTGCTACTTGATTTGATGCATTAAGAGCTGAAACTTTATTAGATTCTGCTGATGCAAATTGTGACATAGCATCTGATCTTTGTGCATTTTGTTGTTCTATTTGTTTTGTTAAACCATCATAGTATTGATTAACTTGATTCTGACTAGTTGCATTAAATTGATAAGCAGCATTTTGTGCAGCTGAATCAGATAGCATCATAGCTTGTTGAACTTGTATATTTTGTAAAGACGCTTGTTGATTGTTAGACAAATTAGACATATCCATTTGAAATGAATTATTAGCATTTGCAATAACAGTCTGCTGTCTGTTTGATAAATTTTGAAATATTGCTTGTTTGTAAGTCTCTGCATCTGCTTGAGCAATAGGTATAGAAGCAGTTAATAAACCATCAGCTAATGCTTCAGCCATCATTGTACTTTGACCTAATCCTCTAGCTTGCATAGCTGCTCTAGTAGCTTCTGCTGCACCTCTCATAAACACAGGTAAAGCTGAACCTTGTGCTAAAGATGTTTGAACATCGGTAGATATTTTTTCTAACTGACCTTGTACTGTAGCTTTAGGATCTAAGTTAGCAATAGATTCTTGTGCTGCAACTGCTGGTGCTGTAACTGTACCTTGCACACCTGTCATTGTAGGTGCTTGTCCTGCAACTGTATTAGCTGCGTATACACCTGCTGTTGGTGTTGCTGCACCTGATACTACTTGAGTTGATCCTGGTCCTACTGCAGTTATTGCTGGTGCTGTTGATGCTGTTGGTGTGGCAGCCGATAATGCACCTTGTACTCCACCTGTAGTCAAGGTTTCCCCTGTTTGTATAGATTGTGTTACTGGAGTAACTGCACCACCTGTTGGTAATGATGGATTAGTTAATAAGCTATCAACAAGAGATATAACCTTACGGCTCGTACCCTGCTCAGTTGTCGTAGGTTGAAGTGCTCCTTCTACCAGAGTCTGGCTATTAGGTGCGTCTGTATAAGTTGTTGCCATAATCTATCTTCCTTGTCCTTTATATCTTGTTAGTTTCATTTGACGTTTCTCATCTTTATTCATTGATTTCTTATGAACCCCTGGTCTCTTCTTAGGTTTATCCCTTGGTGTAAAATGTAAAAAACTTTGCCTAGCCATTATGCATTAATAAGTGCTTTAATCTCAGCGTCATCTAAACCTAATTCTTTTAGTTTAGCTTTGCCAGATGCTTTTTTGTTTGTTGCATTTGTTTCTGCTGTATCAAAATTAGATTGTAAAGTTGCTAAACCATTTGTGCAATCGCTTTCACTAGGTTTATCTTTAGTATCATCATGTATAATTAAATTTGCATAAACTTTATTTTTGCTATCACTCCAACCGAACCATTGTCCAGTATGTAATGAAATTAAATAATCTTCTATATGTGTTGGTCTCATAAATTATCTCCTATGTGTCAGCTAGTTTAACGCAAGTAAATCCTGTTTCTTGAAAACCAGTATTACCATTAGTATTAGTACCTGCTCCACCAGCATTAAAAGAAATTTTAACATTACTTACATCGGTACAATGAGCAATAGCATTAACTGATGCTGAAGCAGTCGTTGCATCACTCTCTGTTTGTTGAATAAATGTAGAAGAGAATGCTAAATCGCTATAACTACTGTTATTTGTTGTTAATTTTATTCCAGCACCCATTCCTCTGTCATCACCATTTCTAACAAAATTTGCAATAAAAGTTATAAGGTAATAACCTGTTGAAGGAAAAGTAAATATTCCAGAACTTTGAGATAAGCCTGTTCCTAAAACTGCAAAGTTATCTGTATCAGCTCTTTCCCAGTTTGAAGTTATATCTGATGCTCCACTATAACCAGTAGTTAATCTCCACATATCAACTTCTGTAATTTCACCAACACCACTAGCAAGTTTAGCAGCAGTTATTTGAGCATCAGCTATATGTGCCGTATCAATACTACCATCGGTGTAGTGCTCAGAGTTTACAGCATTATCTGCAAGTTGTGCACCCGTAACAGCATCTGCTCCAAGAGCAGCTGTGTCTACTTCATTTGCTGTTAAGTGTTCAGTCCCTACAACATCATCTGCTATCAAAGCATCTGTTACTGCATCAGCTGTTATACCACCTGTTTTTACTTTTATTATTGCCATAATTTATTACCCCTTACTGTTGGCATCTTTAACTGCCTTAATATGTTTGTGCCATTCCCCTGTACCATCTAGTTTACCTGCAGTCATATCGTGATATAACAAGTCTAGTTGATGACCAAAGTCTTTGTATTCAGTTTTTCTTTTAGCTAAAACACCAGATAAAGCTTCAGCAGCATTACCAGCTGTTTCGTATGATGCTATTTGATCTGCTGTAGGTTGAGCAATATTATAAGTCCAAGAAGCTATAAAAACTCCATTACCATCTGAATTATCTTGCAATGAAACCTTTGTATCATCCCAAGTTTTTGAGTTTGCTTTTAAGTATAATTCAATTTTTGTTTTTAAATTTGCCATAATTTATTAAACTCCTATTAGTTTAAATCCACCAAAAGTAGAAGCGTTAGCCTTACATACTGGTGTTCCAGTTGTAACATTAATATACACATAAGCTTCAACATAATCATCTGCATCAAAATCTAAAATTGTTGAAACTGTGTAATTAGCTTGATTTATATTATTAGCAGAAAAATTAAAATAACCTTGTCTAACGTTTGTTCCATTAAAGTATATTTTTGCATAACCTTCTATGTGTTGAGTGTTATCATCACTTTTTAAACCAGCTTGTAGATATATAAAATATTTTCCTGCTACTGTTGGAGTAAAACGATAATTTGTACTATTATCATATTTTCCATCTGAATCAAAAGTTTCAGTTGCAAAAGCAAGTTTTCCGTTAGCAGCATCACTTAAATTTTGGTCACTTGCTAACCTTGCTTCAAAAGCTGGAGTATTTTGAAAAAATTGTGCATCTATTCTTTTTAATGTCCCAGCATCACTAATTAAAAATTCATCTGTTGTAGCAGGTATAGCAGCAAGTGCTGTAGTACCAGAAATAATGTCGTTATTAATTTTAGCTGCTGTAATTTGATCGTCAGCAATGTGTGCCGTATCAATTGAACCGTCTGTATAATGTTCAGAATTTATAGCGTCATCAGCTATTTTAGCATTTGTAATTTGGTCTGCACCAATGTGTGCTGTATCAATTGATCCGTCAGTATAATGTTCACTGTTAATAGCATTGTCTACTATCTTAGATCCATCAACTGAGTCTGCTGATAAATGAGCAAGATCAATACTAGCATCTGTATAGTGTTCAGAATTTATAGCATTGTCTACTATCTTAGCAGCTGTAACTGTATCATCACTAGGCGTACCTAGGTCTAAAACATTACCTAATAAATATATAAAATCAATAGAGTCACCTGTAGCTAGATTGCTAGAGAATGTAATCGTTGATGAACTGATAGTGTAAGAACTACCAGGTTTTTGTATAACACCATTTAAAGATACAATCATATGATTGACACTTTCAGGTATTACATTAACACTACCTACTTGCATAGTATATGCAGCTTGTGCATTAACTACTGATATTGCATCACAAACTTGGTAGTTTCCTATCTGTGGTTCTCTGCCTATATATGCCATAATTTATTATTCCTTTGGATATTTATCTTTTGTTACTTTAATTGTAGCTTTCCAAGCATCTATTCCATTGTGGTAGATGTCGTCTAATTGATCTGCCATTGATGGATATTCTTTTTCTCTTTTTTTAATGTAAGCTATTTCTGCCATTTTAGCTTGTATATCTGTTTTAGAAATTTCAGCAGTTTCTTCTAGCCATTCAATAGTACAAGTGTCTATGTTTGTTCCAGATACATTAACTACTGCGTTTGGATTTATTTTTAAAATTGCTTCTATAATCATATTATGCTCCTATCTCCAATGCTATTAAACTTCCTTTACCAGTTTCATTACCCATAGTTAAT
>Ga0209337_1002791_pt1 | contig 12471 bp, 22 predicted proteins | sample LinPmetageLP53_FD_184044 | JGI IMG/M metagenome (GOLD analysis project Ga0209337, IMG submission 184044) | Marine viral communities from the Pacific Ocean - LP-53 (SPAdes) (version 2) | ecosystem: Environmental > Aquatic > Marine > Oceanic | place: Pacific Ocean | collected 2010-02-08 | reverse complement strand
GATTTAATAAACATTGAAATAAAAAATTGCTCTAATGATTTTAATTTAAATGGCTACGTTGAGAAATTAAAAAAACTTAGATTTAAAATACAGTTAGACGAGCAACAATTAAAAAAAGCCATAAAATTATATGGTAATGACGTAAACGAAAATGTTTGTTATCAAGAAATAAGAAAGGATAAAACACAATGAATAAAATTAAAATACAAGTTAAAGAAAAACATATCAAAGACGGCACTCCAGAAAATTGTACTTATTGTGCAGTAGCTTTAGCCGTTAATGATAAATTAACAGAAATGTTTAAATTAGATTTTGAACCTAGAATTGTAGAAAGTGGTAATGTTCATTATGCATTGAGATTATCAGATAATAAACCTAGTGCATATCAAACTGAATTTAATACTCAAATAAGTATGGAAGATCAAGAGACAGTAAACGATTTTGTTTATGATTTTGATACAGGAAAAGACGTTGACCCTTTTGAATTTAGTATTGAATTTACTGACACAATTATTGAAAAAATGAGAAATCTTGAAAAAAAAGAAATGGAGCGTTTTAGTGAAAATTAAAAAAACAATTAAAGTTACACAAAAACACATTAACGAGGGTCAACCAGAAAATTGTACTAAATGTGCAGTAGCTTTAGCAGTAAGAGAGCAATTTTCAGATTATGTGCCTTCAATATCTGTCATTTATGATGAGGACGATTACAATCATTATAAAATAGACCTTCATAATTTAGATGGAAATTTTAAAACTAAATTTTCTAAATATAAAACTGTAAATATTTTTATAGATAAATTTGATAGGGATTTCAAATCAACTGAACTCAAACCTTTTGAATTTGAATTAACAGCTTATAAAGTGTGAGTGAAAGTAAATTTTATCAACAATTAAAAAAATCTTTGCCCTATGTTTATTTTGAACGAATTGAAAATAGAATAGGGCAAGGCACAGCAGATATAACAGCCATTTATAATAAAAAGGAAATTTGGATAGAATTAAAATTTATAAAACTAAATACAATTAATCTTAGTCCTTTTCAAATTTCATGGCATTTGAAGAGATATTCCTTAGGTATTAATACTTTTATCTTGGTTAAAAGGGGCAAAGACTCCCTTATAAAAGCATATGAAGGCAAAAAAGCCCTAAAACTAGCCAAAAACGGGTTTAAAGAGCCGTGTTTCATGGTACATGAACCCCGAACCGATATAAAAAAACTCCTTAAAATGTTTGAATAATCGTTAATTATGGGTTAATCTGGGATAATAATTAATAATAGAAAGGATAAAATATCATGGCTTATTCATACCCAATTTATAACGAGGTTGAAGCGTGTATTTATGGCAGTTCAAAAAACTGGGGTGCTAAAGATACTTGTAATGTAAATGTGAAAGTTGGTTCAAGTGCCAAGTATTCAAATCAATTTGTTAATCATACAGTAACAAGAAAAGAGATTAAAAAAAATCTAATTGAATTTAGATTTTATGTAAATAAACAAATTATTCAAAGGGCTTTGTTTGATAATCTTACAAAGTCTTTTAATTTCTTGGATCGTGATCCGTGTACCATGAACCAAGAACCAAACCCAAAACAACTAGAATTATTTTAGAAAGGATAATTAAAAATGATTGATTTAGATACTACAGATTTACAATGTATCAGAAGAGCCTTAACTGATTTTATAAGATCAAAAGAAAATAGCACTTATTCCTTTCCTTATTATTCAGAATTAAATGCAAGAATTAATAATGCTATTTATTCGGAGGAAAATAATAAACTACAAGATAAAGAAAATGGAGAAATGAAAATATGAAACAACAAACAAAAACAGTTAGTATTGTTCCGAGTTGGTGGGCAGCTCTTAATATGGCTAAAATAGTTTTTTCAAATCCTAAAGCAGATCAACAAGGAATTGAAGGAGCTGACGACATATTGAAACAAGCATCAATAATTATTGATGGATTAGGAAGAGAATTAAAAAGCAATCCAACAATGACTATTAAGGACTTCACAATTAAAATTAAAAAGGAATATAAATAAATGATGAACCAAAACAAAACAAATGTTTCTGAGGACATAAAATCAAGTTGCTTGGATTATGTTTTAGTTGCTTTGAGTGTAGCTCCATATTTAAAAGATGAAATAGAAAATTTAATAAATGATATAAATCAAGAGCCAAACAATGAAACTGGTTCTCGATATTGGAAACAAGAAGAAGTAATTAAAGTCACATCATTATTAAAAGCTTTAAAATAATTAATTAACCTAGAGCCGTGAACCATGGCTCTAGGTACTTACATCAGATCCAAAAAACAAAACCCCTTTACCTTTACCCCCACCCCCCTAAACTAGCCCCGGTATAAAATAATTTACACTACGCCCCCAGTTTGATACAAACAATACCATGCAAAACAAAACGGAGTCTCAACTCCAAAAAGAACTATTAGAGCAGCAATTAAGAAAATTAGATTTAGCCGAAAAAAGGTTTATTCCCTTTGTCAAACACGTTTGGCCTGAATTTATTGAAGGAAATCATCACGTAAAAATTGCAAAGAAGTTTGAAGATATTGCCAGTGGAAAGATTAAGCGATTGATAGTGAACATGCCCCCCAGGCACACTAAATCAGAGTTTGCTTCTTATTTGTTTCCTGCATGGATGGTAGGAAAAAATCCAAAATTAAAGGTGATACAAACAACACACACAGGAGAACTTGCAGTTAGGTTTGGTCGTAAGATGAAAAACCTTGTTGATACAAGTGAATTTGCACAAGTCTTTGAAGATTGTAAAATTGCAGCAGACTCCAAAGCGGCAGGCCGTTGGGAAACAAACAAAGGTGGAGAGTATTATGCAGCAGGTATCGGTGGTGCGATAACCGGTCGTGGTGCAGATTTATTAATTATTGATGATCCACATTCCGAGCAAGATGCACTAAGTGAAACGGCTATGGATTCAGCATACGAATGGTATACTTCTGGTCCTCGTCAACGTTTACAACCAGGTGGTGCAATCGTCATCGTTATGACACGTTGGTCCACGAAAGATTTAACAGGCAAATTGTTAAAAGCACAATCAGAACCGAAAGCAGATCAATGGGAAGTTATAGAATTTCCTGCAATCTTGCCTAGTAATAAACCTGTCTGGTCAAACTATTGGAAGTTGGAAGAATTAGAGGGAGTCAAAGCATCTTTGTCCGAAGGTAAGTGGCAAGCACAGTGGCAACAAAATCCAACCTCTGAAGAAGGATCAATCATTAAAAGAGAATGGTGGAAAGAATGGAAAGAAAAAGATATTCCTGATTTAATACATATCATACAAAGTTATGACACAGCGTTCAGTAAAAAAGAAACAGCGGATTTTTCTGCGATCACTACGTGGGGAGTTTTCTATCCTCCGAACAAGGGGCCACACCTAATTTTGGTTGATGTTCGTAAGGGGAGGTGGGACTTCCCTGAATTAAAAAAAATTGCATTAGAAGAGTATAAGTACTGGGAACCAGAGACAGTGATAATCGAAGCCAAGGCAACGGGCACACCCCTAACTCACGAATTACGTCAAATAGGAGTCCCTGTCGTCAATTTTACACCAAGTAAAGGAAACGATAAGCATGTACGTGTAAACTCTGTTGCACCTTTATTTGAAGCTGGTAAGATTTATTATCCTGCTGATAAACGATGGGCAGAAGAAGTTATTGAAGAATGCGCTGCTTTCCCTTATGGTGAGTACGATGATTTAGTTGATTCAACTACACAGGCATTAATGCGTTTTCGTCAAGGTAGCTTTATTAATCTACCAGATGACTATCAGGATGAACCACGGATCACGCAACAAAGGGAATATTACTGATGGCTGAAAAATTTGATAATCCATTACACAACATATTATTTAATAGGTTGGTAGAAGTTGGAAGATTAGATCCAACGGATTTAGATATCTCTACTATTGAAACAATAAAATCTATTAGTGATTCTGATGTTTTAAAAATGCTAAAAGATTTTGGAGTAGGTCCAACTGTTGCTAAAAAAGAAGGTGGCATTGTTCATATGGACAAGGGCGGTGATGCGTTATTAGGCCAACTTGTACAAAATTTAAAGAACAAACCAAAGTTAAGCTCGACAACTGAAACAATGACCGATGTCATGGATGCGTTGAACGTGCCAAGTGATACAGTAACCAATAGACCTTCATCACGTATTGCTAATATTTTAAAATCATCAAAGGTTGAAAGACCCATGGGCCCTGAAATATTTAAGGTGTTTAAAGATAAAGGAATCAAGTCAGCACAAATAAGAGAAATTGTTAATGTACCAAACATCATGGACTACGAAGATGACTTTGATGGTTTTAACAAAGCGATGAAAAAATATCGGACCACGGCACTTAAAGGATTAAACGATAGTCAAATAGACACTGTTAAAAATTCAGGTTTCTTATCTGGCTATGCACAACAAATGCGTAAAGATATTTTAGATAAAGGTGTTACTGTAGGTAAAGATGGAAAAGTAAAAGTTAAACCAAAATATAAAAATGCCATTACTATTAAAAATAATAAACCTGTTATTAGCATGGCTTTTCAAAATAAATACCTTGATGAGAATTTTGATTTTGTATTTAAAAACAAAGCAACAGCTACAGGTGTAAAGAAACCAAAGATACAATCACAAGTTTATTCAAAGATACAAGAGATTGGTAAAAAGACATTAAACAAAGCACAACAATTAAATTTAGATTTTGCTTTAGCACAAGTTGATAAACTTTTTAAATCTGCTCCTGATAAGGCTAAAGCTGCTTTAAAAGAAATAGCAAAAGCAGTTAAATCAGGTAAACTGTTTATGGCTGGAGGTCCAATGACTTTCCTTGCCGAGAGCATGGCATCAGATCCAGATTTTCAAAATATGCTTTTAAGTGCTAATCCTGATTTTGCTAGATCTCTTGGAGTAGGCGAAGGACCAATGTCTTTTAAAGATGGTGGCTCTGCTGAATCATCAAAAAATATTTCTGATGAAAATTTAAATATGATAGAAACTGTATTGACAGATCTATATAAAAAAGAAGGTAGAGAGGTTTTTGATGATGATAAAGTAACACGAATAGCCTTAGCTCTTGCAAAAGCAAGATCAATAAGTATAGGAGACAAGGAAATAGACGTAGACTTTGGAGGATCATCAGAAGACAATATTAATCTTCTTATTGATGGCATAAATATGATGCAAGGTTCTGCTCTTGAAAAAGCCAAAGCCAGTGATGGCATTCTAACTGCTGAAGAGGCTAAAGATAGCACAAAAAGTTTCATTGAAAGAGGCGTAAATAAATTAGGTAGAATGTTTAACTAAATTACAATAAAAGGAAGTTATGGCTATAGATAAAAAAGTACAACCAGAAAATGCAGCACTAGAGGCTCAAGAAGAAATTATAGTTGATGCACCTGGAGAATCCGAAGAAATAAATATCGAAATGACGGAAGATGGCGGGGCTTTAATTAACCCACCACTACAAGCACCCTCAACTGATTTTTATGCAAACTTAGCAGAAGTTGTAGAAGAAGATGAATTAACAAGAATTTCCAATAAATTATTAGGTGAGTTTGAAGATGATAAAAGTTCACGAAAAGATTGGGTCGAAGGCTTTTCAAAAGGATTAGATTTACTTGGTTTTAAATATGATGAAAGATCACAACCCTTTCAAGGAGCAAGTGGTGTTACACATCCACTATTAGCAGAATCAGTTACACAATTTCAAGCACATGCTTACAAAGAAATGTTACCAGCTAAAGGTCCTGTCGATGTAAATATTGTTGGTGAAATTTCTGTAGACAAAGAAGCACAAGCTGAACGTGTAAAAGATTTTATGAATTATCAAATTACAAATGTGATGCAAGAGTATGATCCTGAGATGGATCAATTACTTTTTCATTTACCTCTTGCAGGTTCTGCATTTAAAAAAGTTTATTACGATGGACAAAAGAATAGAGCTGTTGCAAAATTTATTCCTAGTGAAGATTTAGTTGTTCCTTATAACGCTTCAGACTTAATGTCAGCAGAACGTATTGCACATGTTTTAAAAATGTCAGAAAATGATTTACGTAAAAAACAAGTATCAGGTTTTTATCGAGACATAGAATTAAATCCAGGAATCTCTGAAGAAAATCCAATTCAAGATAAAATGGATAAACTTGAAGGTGTGCAAAAAACAGATGAGGAGTATGATTTAAATCTAATAGAGTTTCATGCTGAATGCGATATAGAAGGCTTCGAAGATTTAGACAAGAATGGAGAACAAACTGGAATCAAACTTCCTTATATTATCACAGTTGATCAAAACTCAGGCGAAATCTTATCTATCTACAGAAACTACAAACCTAACGACCCAACAAAACAAAAGATACCTTACTTCGTACACTTTAAGTTTTTACCTGGTCTTGGTTTTTATGGCTTTGGTCTTATCCATATGCTTGGGGGTTTATCAAGAACGGCCACTTCAGCGCTCCGTCAACTTATTGATGCGGGAACACTTTCTAATTTACCAGCAGGGTTCAAGGCCCGTGGTCTTAGAATCAGGGATGATGATACACCAATACAGCCAGGAGAATTTAGAGACGTAGACGCACCGGGTGGTGCTATTCGTGATGGCTTAATGCCACTACCATACAAGGGTCCTGATCAAGTATTATATCAACTATTAGGATTTGTTGTGCAAAGTGGTAGAGAGTTCGCTTCTATCGCTGATCAAAAAATTGGAGATGGTTCACAATCCAATCCAGTTGGTACTACAATGGCATTATTGGAACGTGGTTCACGGGTCATGTCAAGTATACATAAAAGATTGCATTACGCACAACATATCGAGTTTAAAATTTTAGCAAGAGTATTCGCTGAATACTTACCGCCATCATATCCTTACTCTGTACGTGGTGGTGATAGACAAATTAAATTAACAGACTTTGATGATCGTGTTGATGTAATTCCTGTAAGTGATCCAAATATCTTTTCTATGACGCAACGTATATCGTTGGCACAAACACAATTACAATTAGCTCAAAGTAATCCGGAACTTCATAACATCTATGAAGCATATAGAAGAATGTACATGGCATTAGGTGTAGATGGTATAGAAGCAATATTACCACCACCTCAGCCGCCTACTCCTCTTGACCCTGGAAAAGAAAATGCAAACTCTTTAAAAGGTTCGCAGTTACAAGTCTTTCCTGGACAAGATCATGAACAACATATCAATGCACATCGTGCTTTCATGTCTTCGTATTTGGTTAAAAATAATCCGCAGATATTATTAGTTTTGCAAAGTCACGTATCCGATCATATTTCACAACAAGCAAAAGAAGAAATTGAAGCGAAGAACGCACCATTAATAGAAGAACAAGCGGCGCAATTTGGTGGACAAGTACCACCAGAGCTCATGCAAGAGTTTCAAATGCAAAATGACAAAGAAATTGCTACTCTTATTGCTCAAAGAACAGAAGAAATGGTAGCAGAAGAACAAGAATACTTAGAAGGTAATCAAGCTGACCCACTAATTGAATTAAAAAAACGTGATTTAGATATTCAAGAAACAGAAATACAACGAAGAGCTTTTGATGATCAGCAACGTTTAGAACTTGATAAAGAAAAAGTTGATCAACAAAAAGAAATGTCGCAAGAAAAAATACAATCGCAAGAAGATATTGCTCAATTAAGAGCAAATGTTAATTTATCAAAACAAAGAAGTAATTAATGGCAAAATTTTCAACAGCAGAGATAAGAAGATTAAAAAAACAACTTAAAGCAAGAGGTCAATCTATTGATCCTAAAAAAATAGCACAATTAATTCGAGCAGGAGTGCAACCTTCTCAATATACATCACTACAAGGCTTTAAAAAAGGTGGTTCAACCTCTAAAAAAGTGTCAAAAGTAATGAAAGAGTTTAAAGAAAAAAAATTAAACATTGGAAAATCAAAAAAGAAGGTAAAATCACGAAAACAAGCAATAGCTATTGCACTTAGTGAGGCAGGAAAGTCTAAAAAACGTAAAACTTAGTTGTAAAAGAGATGATTGTGTCTAATATTGATAATATGATAACTGCAACCGAGAGATTACAGGAGTTTTTTGATAATTTATTGGCGTTTTGTGATCAAACGACCAAAAGTCAAGAAGATCAGATACTTTTAGCGGGGTCCATGATGGCTGTAGCTAAAATATTGTATCATAATAATTTATCCGACATAGAATTTCAAAAAATTATGGATCATAATGGAAGAGACTTGCTAAATCTCATAAAACCAACTATACATTAGCCATGGCAACTGGAATAGAAAAAATTTTAGAGAAGACAGGATTAAAAGCTAAAGATATTAATGCAAAAAATTATGAAATATTAAAAATGACTCTGTCTGATGAGGACATAAAAATTGTAGAAAAAAAATTAGGAGTAGACAAAATCGCTGATGCAGGAAAGAAAAAAGAATTAAAAACAAAAATTACTGTTGAGTTTGGCGATCAAGGAAAAGTAAAAGATAAAGGGCCTAACCCAGGTGATGCAGGCGGTTCAACTGAAAAACCAATTAAAGTTAAAAAAGGTAGTGTTAACGTAGACTCAAAAACTGGTAAAATTGTAAAACTAGCAAAAGGTGGTTTTCCTGATTTATCAGGTGATGGTGAAGTTACTCAAAAAGATATTTTAATGGGTAAAGGTGTAATTAAAATGAAAAAAGGTGGTATTGTTAAAAAGAAATCATCTAGAACAAGAATTGCCAAAAGAGGTTTTGGTATTGCAAAGAGAGGGTATTAATGAAATTTAAAAATGCAAAAATGACGATTGTTCCTCAAAAAAATCCGTTTCCAAACACACAAGTTGCGTCAACTGCAGAGCAAGTTTTCTCTCCTTTTGTGGTAAAAGATAACAAAGGAACTGGACCACAAGGGCAAACAAGCAGACAACAGATTAAAAAAGTAGCTTTCAAAGGCGTAAAATAGTATAATTCCCGTTTTAACAAAGGAGGTTCTATGAACTTACTAAAAGATCTATGGTCACATTTGAAAGAATGGTCGGACTGGAAAATGAAGGATTGGATTAAAGCCGGTATTGTAGCTGTAATCGTAATCGTAATTATAGGAGCTATCTAGGTGGCACTTGGATTGTTATCTAGTTTATTAGGCGGTAAAGACGGTGCTTTAAAACAAGTCGCTTCCGTTATAGATTCAATTCATACATCAGAAGAAGAGAAATTAGACAAAAAAATATTAATGCAACGCATTCAACAAAAGCTTGCGGAAAAGCAATTAGATGTTAATGCAAAGGAAGCCAGCCATCGCAATGTATTTGTGAGCGGCTGGCGACCATTTATAGGATGGATAGGTGGGCTTGCTTTAATGTTCGAATTTATCTTATCTCCATGCATAGAATGGTATTCTAAATTTTCAGGATTAAATTTAACTGCTCCTGAAATTCAAACTGGGCCCCTTCTAGCAATTGTCACTTCAATGCTCGGAGTTGCCGGCATGAGAAGTTTCGAAAAGGCAAAAGGTTTAACTAAATAAAAAAGGAGAAGACTATGGAAAAACATTCACATGAAGAACACATCGTAGGTAAAAGCGGTGACTATACAGCTAAGGGTAACATAGGCGATACTTGGGAAAAAAGTGCATACACTGGAGGTGTATCTGTAAAAGGACATGCAACTCTTGTAGATGACACACCCGATGGCAGCTACGACGTAAAAATAAAAACAAACTGTGATGACTATAATCACACTTACACTGTTAACAAAGGTGATGACTTTGATTTTAAAAAAGTTACAACAAATTTTTTTGATGAAACTGATATTAAAATAACTGTGACAGGTAATGATGGTCAAACAGGGACTTTTAAATTAGTCATAGATTATAGCACTTGCTAATGACATACGACGAGTTAGCTGGTTCCGTAAAATTATCCGAAGGCTTCAGAGATCATATATATAAAGACACCGAAGGGTTCGCCACGATAGGATGGGGTCATAAGGTTGTATATGAAGATAATTTTAAAGATGGTAAAACGTATACAAAAGAAGAATTACAAGAAGTATTTGATAAAGATTTAAATAAAGCAATTGGTTTAGCAAGACAACTTATGGAGGAAAATAATGTGTCTGATTTACCGACAACTGCTCAACATACCATTACCGAAATGGTATTTCAACTTGGAAAATCAGGCGTATCCAAGTTTCGTAATATGTGGAAATGCCTGCAGGACCGAAATTTTGAAGGTGCGAGTTTAGAAATGTTAGACTCAAAATGGAATCGTCAAACTCCAAATCGCTGTAAAAAATTATCGGATCAAATGAAATCATGCGCTTAGAAAATTTTTTTACATATTATAAAAAAGAATTAATTAGTAGACAAGAGCAAGTAGAAGAGTCTATATTAAGAGGAGAAGCTAAAGACTGGGCAGAATATAAATTTTTGACTGGAAAATTAGCAGCACTTAAACAAGAAGAACAGGAACTCACGGACCTGCTAAAGAAAACGGAGCTAGAAGATGACTAAAACAGCAAGTAAAATAATTATGCCAAAACATGTATGGGATGGCAAAAGTGTTGAAAAAAAGAAGAATGAGTTAGAAAAGGTACCCACTCCAACTGGTTTTAGAATAGTTTTATTTCCTTTAAAACTAGAAGGTAAAACAAAAGGCGGTATTCATCTTACAGATGAGACAATTCAAGAATCACAAATAACAACAAATATTTGTAAAGTTTTAAAAGTAGGGCCTAGTGCCTATAAAGATGAAAAAAGATTTCCTGATGGTCCTTATTGTAAGGTAGATGATTGGGTTATCATAACTCGGTATTCAGGATCTCGTATAAAGATTGATGGTGGTGAGTTAAGAATTGTAAACGATGATGAAATAATCGGAACGGTAGATGATCCAAGGGACATATTACCAGCTAACATATTATAAACATGGAGAAGTCTATGCAACAAGTGCAATCAGATCAGGATAAATTGGTTCCTATAGATACGTCTGGAGAGTCGGTAGATATAGAATTAAAAGAAGACAAAACAACGGACCAAAAACAAGAAACTAATCAAGATATTGTTGTTGAGGAACAGTCTCAAGGAACAAGAAATGAAAATGAGCTAGATCAATATTCTGACTCAGTAAAAAAACGTATTGATAAATTAACTAAAAAAATGCGTGAAGCTGAAAGAAGAGAGCAAGCTGCAATTGAATTTGCAGAAACAATGAAAAAACAAAATGAAGATTTTGAAAAAAAAGTAAAGGATCTTGATACTGGTTATACCAATGAATTTAAAGAAAGAGTAAATACTCAATCTGAAGTTATTAAAGATAATCTTAAAAGAGCTTTAACATCAAAAGACAATGACGCTGTTGTAAAAGCACAAGAACAATTAGCACAAATTGCTATTGATCAACAAAGATTAAAAGAAGCTGAAAAATTGCTTCTTGAAAGAGAAAATGCTCCAAAAGAAACAAAAGAGGCACCTCCTGCGTCGCAAACATACAAAAGGCCTGATCCAAGAGCGGAACAATGGGCTGATGATAATGAATGGTTTGGTAAGGACGAAGTTATGACTTACGCTGCTTTTGGTATACACAAAAGACTTGTTGAACAAGAAGGACTTGACCCTAAGTCAGAAGATTACTATAAGAGTTTAGACGCTGAGATGCGTAACAATTTTCCTCAAAAATTTGGGGATACTAACAAGAGCAATCGTGTAGTTCAGACGGTTGCCTCTGCAAATAGATCTACAAAAACTGGACGCCGCACTGTGAGACTCACGCCTTCACAGGTAGCTATCGCAAAAAAACTTGGTGTGCCACTTGAAGAGTACGCAAAACACGTGAAGGAGGCTTAAATGAGTACTAAAGAAACAAAAACTACCTCACGCAAATTAGAAACCCGTGAAAAGGATGTTCGAAAAAGGGGATGGGTTCCTCCTTCGAATCTTGAAGCACCAGAACCACCAGAAGGTTTTCACCATAGGTGGGTAAGAGCTGAATATCGTGGTATGACTGATGAAAAAAATATTATTGGTCGTATACGAAGCGGTTATGAATTTGTGAAAGCAGATGAATACCCTGATAGAATGGATTTACCATCTATCGTTGAAGGTAAATACAAAGGTGTAATAGGAATTGGTGGATTATTACTAATGCGTTGTCCAGAAGAGGTTAAAGAAGACAGAGATGAATATTTCCGTAATCTTACCAACGAAAAGACAAAGGCTATAGAAAATGATCTTCATAAAGAAGAACATCCAGCGATGCCAATCCATCAGGAAAGGCAAAGCAGAGTAACTTTTGGAGGCGGTAAGAAATCTTAATGAGTAAGATAATTATGTCTCTAAAAAATTTAGGAGACTACTATGGCTAACATAGACCAAGCTTTCGGCATGAGACCGATAGCAAAAGTTGGTTCTGCCCCTGGCGGAACTACTGGTACTACTAAATACTCTATTGCAAGTGGTGCCGCAGGC
>Ga0209337_1002790_pt1 | contig 12478 bp, 15 predicted proteins | sample LinPmetageLP53_FD_184044 | JGI IMG/M metagenome (GOLD analysis project Ga0209337, IMG submission 184044) | Marine viral communities from the Pacific Ocean - LP-53 (SPAdes) (version 2) | ecosystem: Environmental > Aquatic > Marine > Oceanic | place: Pacific Ocean | collected 2010-02-08 | reverse complement strand
AAAGCAAATTAACCAAAGCTATACAGAAAGGAACTCAAAAAGTAATCGAGCACGGTTTTACAAAACTTTTTAATCAAGCTAAAGGTGTTAAGAAAGTATATGATTATTTAAAAGGAACTCCAAAAGGATCAGCGGCTACAGGATTAACAAAGAAAAAAAGTCCTGCTAAACAAAAAGTTGATGAAGCAACTCGTAAAAGAAATCTAGCTGCACAAATTAAAAAAAGAAAAGAAGAAGCAGGTGAAGGTTTTATGACTGCACCATACAGAGGTCCTAAAGATAAAGGACCGAGAGCTGATAGAAAAGATTTGTCTTATCATGGTTATACAAACTTCAAATCAAATGTAACCGGTAAGAAAGTTTTTAAAGATGGTGTACCAGAAAAATTAGGAAACCCAGCTAAATCTGATGCTCAGAAAAGAGTAATCGCAGAGAAGAAAAAATTTAACTCTATGACTACAGCTCAAAAGAAAGCTGCTCAAGATAAAGCTAATGCAAAAAGAAAAGCATTTGAAAATAGTCCTGAGTATAAGAAGAGAAAAGAAAAGCAAATGAGTAAAAATTAAAAGAAATAAGTAATAATATATAAAAGAAAACTATTATGGCATATAAAATGAAGGGTCCGTCGCTGTACCCAAAACTAAATACAGCAACAAGACTCTCTCAAAAACTTAACGTAGACCATAGTGCAAATACTTCTACTAGTGAGGGTAGAGCAAAATCATCTGCTTTCCAAATGAAAGATGATAAAAATAAAAAATCTAAAGAAGACTTGTTAAAAGAAGGGTTTACACAGAAAGACGCTGATCAAATGATGAAAGATGGTGCAACTACTGGTAAGCCAAAAGCTAAAAAACCTAGTCAAGGTGATTTTGAACCAGCTTATCCAGGTGCTGATTACAGTAAAAAAGATATTGCTAAAATGAATGACAAAGAAAAGCAAGCAAAAATTGATGGATATACTCCAAAGAAAAAATTAAAAGCTAAAAAATCTACAACCTCAGCTCATGGTCAATTGAGTGATGCTCAGGTTGAATACGAAAATGACAAGAAGATGATAGCTGAAATGAATAAAAAATCTAAAAAGAAATAATTATGGCATTCAAAATGAAAGGTAGTACACACTACGGTAAAGGAAACTCAGCTGCAAAAATGTATGGTAAACCATCTCCAGCTAAAGATTACAGTGTAGACAAAGGATCTCACGATCACCCGCATGGTGATTCACCAAACAAATTTCTTGGTGGTATGATGAAAAAATTAGGCGGTGCAGCAAAAGGCATGCTTAAAGGTAAAGACGGTAAGTTTGGTATTGGTGATGTTGGTAGATTAGCAATGGGACCGTTAGGAGCTGCTGCTGGTGCAACTGGACTATTTATGAAAGAAGATAAAGAAGAAAAAAACCAGTTTGGCGAAACTCCAGCGGAGTACAAAAAACGTATGGTAGAAATGGGATTAAGATCACCAGATAAAAAGAAGCCAATAAAAAAAGCAGTTAAAGGAGCTTCGAAGGAAGCGGCAAGCGAAGCGTTAATGCCTTTGTCTAAAGCATCTGCTGAAGAAAAGAAAAAATTAAACAAGCGACTAGGATCATCAGCTAAAAAATCACCTACAAAAATTATTGGAACTATTAAAAAAGGTGTAAAAAAAGTTAGCGATAAATATAAAGCATACGAAAAGAAAAAAACTAGAGAGTCAATGGCAAGAGCTGCTAATGCCTCTGCAGGGACAAAATCAACAAGATAAAAAAAATAGGGAAAGACCCTATACCTAAGTATAACCTAAAATAAAACCAATGACATACTTATATTACAAGACTAGTACATATACTAGTAACCAAAAACCGAGTGAAAAAAACATTAAAGAGTGGAAACACCTTGCAGATAAAAAAAACTGGAGGATAACTCAACTTGCTAATGGTTTTTACCAAACTGAATGCTTAACACCTGATAGTGAAGACACATGGCAAGACATCACTAGAAGAGAGACTATAGAAGGAGCTGAAGCCGCAATTGATGGAAGTATCGATCACTTTGCTAAAAAGCTAGAAGCAACTAAAGGACCAAAGGTCGTTAAAACATTCTAATAAACTAAAACAATTAAATTAAATTAAATGGAATACAATAATCCCAGTGTTCTCATCAAAGACTTAAGTTTTGGTGAAGACGCTAAAAGTAAAATTAAAGCTGGTGTAGACAAACTAGCTAAAGCAGTGAAATCAACACTCGGAGCATCTGGAAAGTGTGTAATATACGAAGATGCGAGAGGTAACCCGGTCATCACAAAAGATGGTGTAACCGTAGCTCAAAGCGTAGTCTTACATGACCCGGTTGAAAGTTTAGGCGCAACCCTAATTAAAGAAGCTGCTAGAAATACTGTAAGCGAAGCAGGTGACGGTACCACAACGGCTACCGTACTTGCTGAAGCTTTACTAAACGAGGTTTATGCTGAAAAATCAGAAATATCTATTAGAGATATTAAAAATGGTATAAATTCTTGTTTAAATAAAATAAACGAATATTTAGATAAGTCTGCTGTCAAGATCGAGGGCGATATGTTGAGATCTGTTAGTTCTATTAGTTGTAACAACGACGAAGAACTAGGAAAGATTATAGCGGAGGCTTATAAAACCGTTGGTAGAAATGGCGTTGTTCTTATGGAGTCGTCAGAAACCAACGAAACGTACGTAGATGTTGTAGATGGTGTTCAAATGGAATGTGGGTTAGTTTCAACTCACTTTATAACTGATAAAGAAAAAAACAAGGCTGAATTAGAAAGACCTTTAGTTTTAATAGTTTCTAGTGAAATACCAAACGTACGTAAAATACAAGGTGTGTTAGAACACGTAATAAAACAAGGTAGATCTTTGTTAATAGTAGCACCGGTTGATCAACAAGTTAAAACAGCTTTGATGATGAATAAAGTAAAAGGTAATATTAAAGTAAATATTATAGACTTACCAGGCTTTGGTCCTACTAAAAAAGATACAACTGAAGATTTAGCTATACTAACAGGCGCAACAGTTATAAACGAAGAGCTTGGTGATGATTTGGATCTTATAACAGTAGATCATTTGGGTGAAGCTGAATTTGCCGTAACTGATGAAAAAAATACAGTAATAACTACAACAGAAGAAATACATGAAGATTTACAAGAACGAATCAAGTTCGTTTCAAAACTTATCAATAATGAAAAAAATGGTTTCATTAAAAAGAAGTTGGAGCAAAGATTGTCTATGTTATCCGGTAGTGTTGGCGTCATCAAAGTGGGTGCTGATTCTAAAGTTGAGTTAAAAGAAAAGAGAGATAGAGTAGAAGATGCAATATACGCTACTAAAGCAGCATTAAAAGAAGGAATAGTATCAGGTGGTGGAGTTGCTTTGTTAGATGCTTCAAGAAAAGTGATAGGTGAAAATTTAGGAGAACAAATATTATTAAAAGCTATTAAATCACCTTATCAGACTATATTAGATAATGCCGGTATTAAAAACTGTGATTGTGAAGAAGAAGGTAAAGGTGTTAATGTTGTAACTGGAGCATGTGTTAATATGATTAGTGATGGTATTATAGATCCGGTGTTAGTCACAAAGTCAGCTTTAAAAAACGCAGTAAGTGTTGTATCAACAATTATATCTGCAGATTGTGTAATTTCAAATGCAAGAGAATAATGAAAGCAATAGGTAATTACATATTAATAGAGAAAGTAGAATCTACAACTAAAAAAGTTGGTGGTTTGATTATAACAGAAAAACTAGATAGTGACAATAGGTATTTAAAGGCTAAAATAATATCTATTGGGGACAAAGTACAAGTGTTAAAAGATGGTGATACTATATACTATGACAAAAACAGAGAAACAGGCGTTGATTACAACGATAAAATATATACAGTCATCAGAGATATTGATGTTGTATTAGTAGATTAAACCTAAACCATAATCCAAAACCTTTAAACTTAAAAACAAAAACAAATTATTAATCATTAAAAAAAACAAATTATGAAATATTTAAAAATAGTAAAAGTTGCTACTGGCACAAATGACGCTAACGTAATGCAGGTTGTTAACGTAGATATGATAGAGTCTATTGTTACTGCCGCTGACACTTGTCAAATAAACTACAAAGGTGCTGGAGCTCCAGCTGGAGCTGTTAAAACAATAATTACTCATTCTACCGCTGGAAAAGCTATAGGTGATGCTGTTATGAACTTAATAGGAAAAGGTCACATGCATCAAGGTGTTATTGATGCTACTTTTGCAGGTGGTGTAACTACAATCTTATCTTCATAGTAGATGAGATTATCCGCGCAAGATTTGCGCGATATGAATATCCTTAAGTATTACAGGCTCACACGAAAGTGGGCTTGTAAGACTTACGGGATTTTAGATGCAGACTTAGAACTTTTATTTTATTTAGATTGTGAAGGAAGATTCACACGAAAAGATTTCATGGACGGAACATACACATTTTCTTGGGATAAAGCAAGATGGGATAGACTTAGGCAAGACGGTTGGATAGATGTATGGAGACATAGAAATCGCACTACTATAAAATATAGTGTGTACAAGACATCATATCGATGCAAGCAATTAATAAACAGAATATATAGAATACTATTAGGTGAGGAAGACATGCCTACATCAGATAGAAGTATATTTTATAACAACAACTCATATACAGACAAAGTGTTTAACAAAGCTATAGATGATATGATTAAAGACAAAAATAGATAATATGGCATACGAAATGGGAGGACCTTTATTTTTTGGTAAAAAAAGAAAAGCTAGAAAAGCATCAAAAGATGCAGAGATGAGGAAAAAAGGAATTGAATATGCAAAAACAGATGATTCTTTTAAAAAAGAAATTGAAAAAAGATCTGGTAAATCCTTTGACCAATTACAAAAAGAAAATCAATAATGGCATTTAAACTAGGTTCAGAAAAAAGACAAATACGTAATGCAAAAAGCACACCTATCTTTAGAAAGAAGTTAGATGCTGGTATATTAGGTGAAGCTAATATGGACGGTAGTATTTATATAAGTGATAAAATAAAACCTGGTAGTAAACAAGAAAAAGAAGTTGTAAATCACGAAAAGAAACACGCAGATGATATGTCTAGTGGTAAGTTAGCCTACACAGATAATGATATAACTTACATGGGTAAAAAATATCCTAGAAAAGACGGTAAAATAAATTATAACGGTAAGTGGTCAGAAGAAGGAAGTAAATCTTTTCCTTGGGAAAAAGCCGCTTACAAAAAAACAAAATCATAATGGCTTTTAAAATGAAAGGGTATGCTTACCCAGGTAAATCACCAGCAAAGCAAGGTAAGGGTAAAAATTACGAAAAATCTAAAGGTGATCAACAAGGACCAATACCTAAAGATAATATAAAACTACAAAAATCAGAAAACCCAGATACTTACGTGTATGAAGAAGGTAATGATAGAAAAACTATTAACAAGTCTCAACGTAATAGAATTCCATCTAAAAATGCTGGTGCTGGTAATCGTTTTGTTGAGTCAGAAAGAATAAACGATCTAGAAGATAGAAAATCTTTTATTCAAGAAGATGAGTTTAACTCAGGTAAATCTACTAAGCAACAAAAGAAAGATAAAAAAACTCTTGAACGTGAAGCTGAAATAATGAGGGACAGAAGTAAAAACAAAGCAGGTAAGAAAAGCTATTACGCTAACTAATGTTAGGTAAAATACTATCTGGTGGCGCAACTGAATTAATAAAAAACGTTGGTGGTGTTATAGACAACTTGCATACTTCAAAAGAAGAAAAGCTAGCAGCTGAACTTAAGATCAAAGATATGATTATGGGTTATGAAGCTGAAATGCAAAAGCAAGTAACAGAAAGATGGAAAGTAGACATGAACTCAGACTCATGGCTAAGTAAAAACATAAGACCATTAGTTTTAGTGTTTTTAGTCGTAGCAACAGTATTGTTAATATTTATCGATGCTGGAACTATAAGTTTTAAAGTACAAGACAAATGGACAGACTTGTTACAATTGGTATTAATAACAGTGATCGGTGCTTATTTTGGCGGTAGATCATTAGAGAAAGTAAAAAAATAATATGGCGGGAAACAGATCGTACAATAGAAATAATGATGTAATGTTTGGGCAAGAAGGCTCAATATTTACAAATACAAACACAATAGTAGAAGCGCCAAACGAAATGGTTATAGTTGCTATACAGTTTTTAGCAGATACAACGTTTGATAATTTAAACCCAGACACAGCAGAATTTAACAGTTATGATAACGGTATATGTGTTGGTAGTGAAACTGGAGATAAAGGTTTAGGCCAAGCAGTTAATTTGAACACTGTAAATAGACAAGGTACTGGCGGTCAAATAATAAACGCTGCTAGTGATGCTAATTTAACTAAATTTCCAAAAGGTATAATTATATACGGTAGATGGGAGAGTTTTACTATAGATGCAGATCCTGATGGAGGTGTAATAGCTTATTTAGGTTACTAATGGGTTTTACGGCTGGTATGACTAGTAGTATGGGTATGGGAACTCCTCACTACTATATAGAAGATGATGGTAACCAGTGGGATGCTAATACTTACGCTAATTTTGTATTTGACAGTAGTGGTTCTATGGGCACAATAATAACACCACTACAAAATGCAATGACTGGTCCTTATTTTTCAAGTGGGAGTGCTGCTAATCAAAACGGTGTAAAATCATCAACTTCATTAAGAGCTGAATTGCAAGATGTTTATGCAACAGCTGGCATTGAAGGATCTCCAGATTGGAATACAAACAATGCTACAAATGGAGCAAATGCATTTAACAGTCATATAGCTTTTAGATCTTTAGGAGATGAAGATTGGCTTAGTTGGACAACCGTGCGACACTCAGGTAATAGCAGTCAAACTTGGCAGTCATTAGGTAACTCATCTATTGTTAGTAATGTCGTTATGGTTTTAGTTATAAATGAAAGCAAACCTTCAGTTTCCCAACAAGCAAGCGACGGTTATCATTGGACGCAGTTTGGTGCAGAAACAGAACAAGATTTTGTAGCAACAGTAGTTAGTGGTAGTGGAGTTAATTATACGATGAACACTATAGCATATACAGATAATAGTAATAACGGATTAAGATATGGTGTTGTGCCAGATCCTGACAACCCAAACACACAAGCTTCTTCTTCTTATGACCAATATGTATACTCAGCTGTCGACAGTAGTGGTAATAATGTTTTATCAGGAACAGTTGGTAACACTAAAATACAAGATATAGGAACAATATCACAAAAAACAATACAACTTACGCAATCACAAACTTGGCCAGCAGGAACAGTTGTAACTTTTAGAATGAAAGCTTATGGTTACTACACTACTAGAGCAGACGCTGGTCTTGGTAGTCCTTCAGGTCAGTTTTACACTTCTGACCCTGCTAACTTTCCAAATTATAGAACTAGCGTTACAACCGCTAGGTTAAGTTTAAGTGGAGCTACACAAAATGGAACAAACTATACTTCAAATTATGGTTTTTATGGTATAAGAAATACAGGACCTAACAGCGACAACAACCCATCAGTTACTATGGTTGTACTTGATGCTGGTTTAAATGGAGGACCTTTAACTCATGGTCCAGCTCAAGGTAACTATATATCTGGAAATAGTAGTATACAAGGACCCAGAGCTTTTTCAGACACAGGACCTGGTGGAATGACAGCCCAACAAATGCACACTCAGTATGGTGTTATAGAAGGTAGAGATAATATGCATGCCACTAGAGCAGACTCTTTAAACTTCAGTTTAGATGACATGTCTGATTTATTAGCTTGGAACGGAAAAAGTAACTTACTAACAGCAACAATGTTAAACAGAAAAAATCAAGAGACAGATGTTCAATACTGGAAAGACCAGTTAAAAGCAGCACTACTACTAAACCTATCATTCTAACATGGCAAGAATCAGTACATACTCTATAGATACATTAGACGGTAATGATAAGTTATTAGGTACTGATCAAAATGGCGCTACTAGAAATTTTCAAATAAACCAAGGTGGTAGTCCTAATCCCGGTGGTGGTCAAGGTAAATCATTAGTTAATTATATAATAGAAGCTGATGGTAGAGCTTTAGCGTTTTTATTTCACAACTCTACATTTGGCGGTAACGCTAGTATACAGTCAGGCACAATAAACGTAGCTAATAGCAATGCTACAACTGCTTTTTCAAGTGTAACAACTTTAAAAGTTAATAAGTTTCCTTACGCAACAGCAATTCAATCTAGTTCTAATTCAGCTGTAAATATACTAAACGAATATGTTGGTGAAACAATAAAGTGGTCTGATATAAATAATCCTAATGTATATGGTATATATGAGTGTTTAGCTTTTACTCAAGATGGAAGCACTAATTTTTACGACATGACAATGGCATATAAGTCTGGTAATGGTAATTTTATGGCTGGTGACAATACTAACACGTTTCCAGATGTATATTTATTAGAATTATTTGGAACTGACAAAAACTTTACATTTACACAAAGTTCAGCAGCTTCAAGCTGGAACGTAACACATAACTTAAACAAATTTCCATCTGTAACGGTAACACTTGCTGATGGTACGCAGGTAGAAGCAGAAATAGAACACACGAACAAAAACAACTTAACAATAACATTTAGTAGTTCAAACTCAGGCGTAGCCTATATGAACTAAAACAAACAAACAAAAACATGGCAATAAAATTTTTACAAAATATCGATCTAGGTCAAAACCAGTTGTTAAACGCAAGAATACACGTAGCTGGTTCAGAGCCATCAGGAAAAGGTGAAGGATCGGTTTGGTTAGATAGTGGTAACAACACACTTAAGTTTTACGTAGCAGACACTGGTGGAGGTTCCGCTGGTTGGTTAAGCGTACTAGATGACACTAACGACAATTCAACAACTTTTACCTTAACAGCTGATAGTGGGACAAACCAAACTATAGCTCATGGTAATACTCTAGATATAGCAGGTGGTGCTAGTATAACAACTAGCGTTGGTAATACTGATACTGTTACTATCGATGTAACTGATAATACTATTGGTGCTGCGGAGTTAAACGTATCAGGTAACGGTAGTGCTACTCAGTTTTTAAGATCTGATGCTGATGGTTCATTCTCTTGGGCTGTTCCTACAGACACTAATACAGATACAAACACGCAAAATGTATTCGCGACATCATTTGTAGATTCTTCAAGTGATTGTATACTAAGATTAACTAAGTCTGGAGCTTCATCTGGAACACAGGACATTAAATTTGTAGCTGGTAGTAATGTAACGTTAACACCATCTGGTGCTAACTTAACTATTGCTTCTGCAAATACAAACACTCAACTTAGCACAGAGGCAGTGCAAGATATAGTTGGAGCCATGTTCACTGGTAATACAGAAACTAGAATAGCAGCAACATACCAAGACGGTGACGGAACAATTGACTTAGTTGTAAACGACATGACTTCAAATACGAATACTCAAAACGTATTTACTTCGTCTTTTGTTGATTCAGAAGCAAACGGAATATTAAGACTTACAAAGTCCGGCGCTGCAGCCGGCACGCAAGACATAACTTTTGCAGCTGGAAGTAATATTACTATTACGCCTAACTCAGCAACGCAAATGACAATAGCGGCTACAAATACTAACACTCAGTTGTCAAATGCACAAGTAAGAGCTGCTGTTGCTGCTGCTACTGATTCACAGGTGTTTACAGATGCGGATCACACTAAGTTAAACGGTATTGATACTTCTGCTGATGTAACAACAGCCGCTACAGTAAAAGCTGCACTTGGCAATGCTATGGGTAGTAACACTCTTGCAATTGGTGATGGTAACACAACTACAACCTTTGCTGGTAATATTGTTGTAACAGGTACTCAAACAGTTGCTAATGAAACAGTACAAGTTGTAGAAAACAATACAATATTATTTGAAGGCGCTACTGCTGATGCACATGAAACAAAACTTACAGTTACAGATCCTACTGCTGATAGAATAATAACTTTACCAAATAAATCTGGTACAGTTGCAATGACTAGTGATTTAATAGCTAATACAAATACGCAGAATGCATATGCTGTTTCTGCAGCTGATGGATCAAATACTAGTAGAGAGAAAATTGTACTAAGTGGTAGTGGAGCAGCTGGTAACACAACTGATTTTGTTGAAATAGGAGCTGGAACAGGTCTTAGTATTGCTAGGTCAGGTGAGGTTATTACTTTAACAAACACTGTTTCAAACACAAATACACAACTATCTACTGAAGCTGTTCAAGATATTGTTGGAGCTATGTTTAGTGGTAACACTGAGACGAGAATTGCTGCTACTTATCAAGATGGTGATGGTACTATAGATCTTGTTGTTAATGATATGACAGCAAACTCAAACACACAGAACGTATTTACATCATCATTTGTAGATTCTAGTGCTGATGCGTTATTAAGACTTACCAAGTCAGGTGCTGCAAGTGGTACTCAAGATATTAAATTTGTAGCTGGTGATAACGTAACTCTTACGCCTAGTGGTACCAATTTAACTATAACTGCGACTGATACAACTATTGCAGCTAGAACTGCTGGTGCTGGTTTAACTTTAAGTAGTAATAGTTTAAGCACAACACAATTTACTGGAGCTCTTGCTGCTGCAACATCTGGAATAGCTAAATCATCTAACACTTACACTGTGACACATGGTTTAGGAAACGTTAGAGTAAATGTTATAATAACAACAGTTGCTTCTCCATATGAGCAAGTATTTCCTGAAATTAACTACGCTAATGCTACTGGTAACGGTACTGTTAAAGTTATATTTGGACAATCTGTTAGTGATTCAGATTACAATGTAACAGTTACGAGATAGTAATAATTAAATTAAATTAAATTAAATGGCTATAAAATTTTTACAAAGCGTTGAAGTTGATGGTGAAGTACAAGGTACCTCGCTAGACGTTAATGGCAATGCAGATATATCAGGTACATTAGACGTTCATGGTGATTTAGAAGCGCCAGGAATATATGTTGGAGCTACAAACACAAGTTTTGATTTTTATAATAATGGTACAAGTTATTTTAATGGAGCTACTACAGTAAATGACAATTTAGTTGTAGATGGTGGTAACATAAAAATACAAAAAAATACACCAATACTTGAACTAGGCACGTCAAACGTTTCTACTGGTAATTCTAAAATTACTTTCTTTAGTAAAAATAACAACAGTGCAAATGGTTACTCTTTACAGTTTAACAAAGATACTGGTATTGATAGATTAGAATTTATTGATGGCTCTGGTAATGCTAACATAAAATTTAACAATGGTGGGGTTGCAACTTTTGCAGGTAGTGTAACTACAGGCGGTACTATTAATATAAACAACGCTGCTGCAGATAAAAAATTATCTTTTGATAGAACTGGTGGAAAAGGTATTTCAGTAGAACATGATGCTAGTGGAATATACTTCTACAACGAAACAGATTCAACATCTATGTTCAGAATGTACAACGCTGGTAGCGCTCAAATAACAGGAGACTTAACAGTTTCGGGAGGAGACATTACGCTATCAGGTACAGGTAGAATACAAGGTATTGATACAGTAACCTCAGGTACTGATGCTGCAAATAAAACTTATGTAGATACGGCTGTAGCAAATTTAATAGATAATGCTCCAGCTAATTTAAATACACTAAACGAATTAGCAGAAGCGTTAAACGATGATGATGATGCTGTAGTAACAATAAACACTGCGCTAGGTACAAAAGCTGCAGACAATGCTGTAGTTCATTTAGCTGGTACAGAAACAATATCAGGAGCTAAAACGTTTACTAATGATGGAAATCATTACAAAGGTCATTTATATTATGACTCTTACGATGCTGCAGGTAATCATTATCCACACTTTTTAGATGGTAGTAATAACAGTGGAACAATAATACAATGGAGACAATATTACGGTAGTAGTTTTAAAGCACATCTGTGGCAGTCAGATGCTTCTGGTAATATGTTGTTTACTTTTCAAGGAGGTATAACTGCAGTTGGTGCTTTAACTGGTACAAGCTTAGACATAAACGGCAATGCTGATATATCAGGTAATTTAACTGGTGTTGATGATTTAACTATTACAGGTAATTTAGCCACGGGTAATGGTAATATTGAATGTAATGATCTTGATGTTAGTGGAACTATAACCGGCGATGGTAGTTCTATTGATTCAATTAATGGTAGTAATATATATTCAGGTACTGTAGCAGCAGCTAGAGTAGCAACGTTAAATCAAAACACTACAGGTTCTTCTGGTTCTTGTACAGGTAACGCTGCAACAGCAACTAAAATATCAAGTATAACAAACTCTAATATAGTTCAACTAGCAACTACTACAACTCAGACAGGTACTAAAACTTTCAGTGGTGTTATAGATATAACAAACACAACAGATTCTAGTAATAACAGTGGTGATACAGGAGCACTTAG
>Ga0209337_1002789_pt1 | contig 12490 bp, 19 predicted proteins | sample LinPmetageLP53_FD_184044 | JGI IMG/M metagenome (GOLD analysis project Ga0209337, IMG submission 184044) | Marine viral communities from the Pacific Ocean - LP-53 (SPAdes) (version 2) | ecosystem: Environmental > Aquatic > Marine > Oceanic | place: Pacific Ocean | collected 2010-02-08 | reverse complement strand
TTCTTGTAGGTCGTTTTAAATAATCTAACCATTGCTGTCCTGTCATTGTTTCCATAGGTGAGTCTATAATCTTCTCACGTGAGTTCCAATACATTGCACCTGGTTGTTCTGGCGGTATTTCTTTACCTATCATACCAAGATCTACTGTTGGTGCAGCTTTACTCACACCTTCTGCATCCTTAGGCGGACGTGCACCAAATATTCTAAAGGTTGATGCATCTTGTGTCCTTAATTCTGCAAGTTCATCTAGAGCAGTTTTTGCTTCTTCTACGGTTCCAAATTCTTTATCCAATACTCTTGAACCATTTTCGTCCATTATACCATAAGGTCCTTTTGGTGGTTGATATACTCTACCAGCTATTTTAGGTTTAAAGTCTGTTAACTTACCTAATACTTTTGGTGCAAATTTTTTGACTAGTCCACCACCCACAAAACTTTGTGGATTAGCACGGATCATTGCCACTGCATCGTCGACAGAAAATTTTTCTGCCATGCCACCTTGGCTATAAAAACCCATTACTTTATTATAGTAATCTTTATCTTTTTGATCACCATATCTTGTTATTGCTTCATAAAGGGCATCTTGACCATGAATCTTTGAATCTGGTCTTGCTTTAAATTCATTATACATTCCTTTTAAAAAGTCGGTAGCATATTGCCTTTGTAGAGATTCATCCTTCCATGTGTTCTCAAAGTCTTTCCATCTTTTTACACCAAACCCTGTGCCTGCTAATCTATCATGTTGATAGGTAGATTTATCCTCACGTTGCATTGGTAATCCACCTTCAAAATTTTCTCTTAAAAGTCCATATGTTCCGTATGCTCCTTCATCACTTTTGTATAAATGTCTTGGCCCTAAATTATTAGCTTTCATGTAAGCAGGATTAGTTTCTACCATACCAATAGCATCCATCATTCTATTCCAATCATATCCGCCGCCAACTTCAGGTTTAATTCTAGGTTGTATATTACTTATATTATTACTAGGCATAGGTGGTTTAGGTCTAGGACGTATAGTGTTTGGTTTATTAAAATAACCCATTTCTTGAAGAGCTCTTGCTCCTGCAGGGCTTCTTCCACCTGCATCCATTCTAGATGTTACACTTCCTCCACCCCTATATCCATGTAAACTTCCACCTCTAAATTGTGATTCCCAGTCCATTTCCATCATTTCCTGTTTTGCTATTTTTTTCTTTATCAGCTCTTGCGCTTTTGCTTTTGTGTTAAAGATACTACCGGAAGGTGAGAAAGAATCAATGAAGCTTTCAAATAAATCTGAATAGTCTCCATCTTCGGGTGTAGAAGCAAAGTCTTTCATTCTATCATCTACGTCACCTTTCATTACACCCATTTTTTTAGCATACTCATCCATTTGTGATGGTGTTGTTACATCCCACGTAATTGGATCATCTTTTGCGTAATCTTCTGGACTAGTCATGTAATAGTTTTCATCCACTATTTCTACTTGTCCTGTTTTCTTGTCCATGTAGATATGTTGGTTATTATTAAAGTCATCACGTATGTCAAACTCTATATGTAAACTTCCATCTTTTTCTTTTGTCATATTAACAGGAACTTTGTAACCATCTGAGTTTGTAATTTCAAACTCTTGTTTATTTCCTTTCTTACCAAAATTTCTAATCATGGTACCATTAGATAAAGTTCTTCCCATAGCATTCGGTCCACTTAATTGATCTAGTACACCCACCATTGATTTAATCCACGGTGGTGCAAAACGTGTTGCTGCTTCAGTTGCAACCTTAGGCACAAGGGTAGCTAATGTTTTTGTAGGTAACGCTGTTGCAGCAGCTGTTGCGCCAGCTTGTTTCATAAATTTTCTTCGTGATTGATTAAATTTTGTACTCTCAAGTAATTTTTGTATACCTTTTTTAATTAGTCCGCCACCTGCATAAGAATGTTTTTTTAAATCTGCATCTGATTTAGGGCTTAATAAATATTCATTTATTGACATATAGTCATCGAGACCTAACTCAAAAAAATTTAATCTTTTAACTGCTTCTATTTCAGAAGGAAGTGGTCCAATTGGTATATCTCTTACTGGTAATTTTGCCATTACCTTCTATTTCTAAAATATTCTTCTGCGAAATCAAATCTTGGCCCCTCAATTCTTTCACGGTTGCCCATGATTCCTTCACCTCTTTCAACGCCTTTAGATCCTTTAAATAATCTTTTTCCTATTTTAAATGGTGCTTTAACTACACCTGTACCAACTAATAAATCAGAAAACAAATGTGCATCTGTTAAAATATCTTTACGTGGTGTTTCATATTCTAATAAGGGTTCTCCTGACCATGCATAACCCTTTGTATAATTTTCAAGATCAAATGCTTCTCTTGCACCTTGATCACCACCAATATTATATTTACCTAGTAATAATCCTTGAACTGCATTATCAAAAACAGGTGCAGCTTTTTCTTGTTCGTATATATTTGCTTTAGTATTAAATTTATCCACCCACGCATTTTTATATTCTTCAGGATTAGTATTTCTATTAGTCTTGGACCAATCCTCAAAAGAAAATTCATTAGATAATTCATCAGCAAATGAATCATAAACATCATCTGTCATAATGCTATTTATGTAATCTTCTGTTTCTCTATTTGCTTGTGAATAAATATTGTCCATCAAAGCTGAATCTTCAGTCGCAAAAGGATTATCTTTTTTAAGAGAAGGTGTGCCGAGTAAATTACTTTGTAATGCATCTAACTTGTATTTATCTTCTGTGCTTAAAAAATCTTGTCCGCCACCACCTAAAAATTTTGGTCCTGAACGGTCTAATGATTGAAACGCATCGACACCTAAATGACCGAAAAATTTTCCTGCATCATAGAGTGTGTTAACACCAAATCTTCCTGCATCTTGATACATGTCAGGATTCATCAATGACTCTAGTCCACCACCATATGAGTCATACAGAGGTTTTAAATAATCACTATATAATTCTTCTAGACCTTCGCCTGCTCCTGGAATTCCAAAACCAATTTCACCTATGTTAGGTTCGTTGTATTCTTTTTGTGCCATTAATAGTATTCTCTCCCCGTGCCTGTTTTGACATTATCCTCATCTTCATAATCATCTTTTAACCCAACAAAATATCCTTGTCTATATTTCATTAGTGCTTGCGTGGTTGAATCCACGTAGTCATCATTATCACCAAAAGGAAATGCTGCGCATTCTTCTATCACTTCCTCGGCGAACTTTTTACTAGGCGCCCATATAGCTCCTGATTCAAAAAGTGGAGCTACGCTGTTTACCCTCGAGTGTTTATCATTACCTCTTGAGGGTGTATAGTTTATAACAGGTATTCCTGCCTTTTGCAACTCATGAGTGAGTGGCATACCACTCGCCTTTGCTTCTATGAGAATTGTTTCCGGTTCCCAGTACTTATATTCTTCCTGTGCAATAGATTTTAACTCTGGAAAGTTCCATCGTCCTTTTTTTGCGTCAAGTAGGATCAAGGCCGGAGGTCCACCTTCCTCTGGCTCAAATACACCCCACGTTGTTATAGCGGAGTAGTCGGCAGTCTGTTTTGAGCTAAACGCCGTATCGTAACTTTGTATTATGTACTTTAAATGTGGTATATCGTCTTTCTCCCAAGTTTTCCACCATTCACGTTTTATAATTGCTCCTTCCTCACTTGTAGGTGATTGCATCCATTGTGCTTGCCATTTTGTAAGTGGAATAGATGCTTTTACGCCTTCTAGCCCTTTCATAGACCAAAAATTTCCCCACATAGGTTTATCGTTAATAATTGCTGGAAATTCTACAACTTCCCACTTATCTGAGTTTTCATCCTTTCCCTGGGCCGCAAGCAGCCGTCCAGTGAGATCTTTTACAGACCAACGTGTCATTACGAGTACAATCGCGCCTCCAGGTTGTAAACGCTGACGCGGACCGGATGTATACCATTCATAATGTGAATCTAGGACAGTTGGCGATAATGCATCTTGCTCTGAGTGTGGATCGTCGATAATAAGTAAATCGGCACCACGTCCAGTGATTGCACCACCTACACCAGCGGCAAAATACTCACCTTTATGGTTTGATTCCCAACGACCTGCAGCTTTTGAGTCAGCTGCTAATTTAACAGTAGGAAATACACTTTCGTACTCTGTTGATTCTATAAGGTTCTTGGCCTTTCGACCAAAGCGGATTGCCAGCTCGCCTGTGTGTGTTGTTTGTATTAATTTGGCGTTTGGATGTCTTCCCATGAAAAATGCAGGAAACAAATGACTTGCAAATTCTGATTTTGTGTGTCTAGGAGGCATATTGACAATTAATCGCTTTAATTCGCCATTTGCAATGCGATTTAGCTTTTCTGCGTAGATTTTATGGTGATTTCCCTCTATAAACTCCGGCCATACTGCTTTTACAAAGGTCATAAAGTCTTTTTGTGCCTTTTCTTGCTTATTTAGCAGTGCATTTTTGAGAATATACTTTAAAGTTTGGGTATCTAGCTGTTCTAGGTTGTTCATTCTTGCTCTTTTAGATCATAATGGTAATTATCATCGTCTCCAGCCGTCCATTTTGACTTATTTTCAACAGAATAGTATTCAGTTGACACTTTAAAATCTGGTTGTAGTGGTTTTGATGGCGTCAAAGACTTATCATAGAAAATGACACGGTTATTCGGTTGGGCAGCGAAGTGTCCGTTGTCCAATTCTAATATGTTAAACGATTTGTGCTCTTCTGGGACCTCTGAATAATTTACATTAAGGGTATTTGTATCCGCATGAGCGTTATCAATCGTAAACAGGTATTCACCATAGTACCATTTTTTAGATGGTGCAAGGTATTTACATCTAACCCCAGAAAGAGAAGCTTTTTCGATGATAGTGAGATGGTAACTAAACGCATCCCACAGTTGTAGTTCTTCTAAAGGAAGATCTTCATCAGTAGGGGAATTAACAAAAGCACTGATAGGCAACTTATCATATAAAGCACCATATTCCGGCAGATACGTTTCAAAGTAAAGCGCTCTACCTTGGATAGATTTACAGCTAATCCAAACACCTTCTACAAATTCTCCTTTTCCCTTTTTGTGGTCATATAAATATTGTTTTTTTACCAACACCTTAATAGGCGGTAAGTTAGATAATAAAAATGACATACAAAATGTTTAATTTTTTTTAAATTTTTTTATAACATTTTTTATAGAGATTGTCACCCTCAGACTTGCCTTTAGATAATTCAAAGCATGCTTATGCGAAAAGGGGGGTTGGGGGTCTGTTGTGGTCCCGGGCGCAAGTTATCCACAGGCTATGCACAGCCACTATATGTAGTGGGAGCTTGGGAGGTAGGGATAGTGGGGTGGCCAATTACAGTTGTAACGAAACCACTATCCCTAGAAATAGCGATGACTAAGTCGCTAATCCTAATCTCTTTAAGAGATAACCTACATCAGTTTGTAAGTGTTTGATTAAGTCAATGGAATTAACTTCTTGATTGTCTTTATTCTCAACAACCCACTCGACAACTGAATTCATTAGTACACCACTAATCAACTTCCAATCCATACTATCTTTAGTAGGAACAGATGAGATGATAGACTCAAGATTGCCAACAGTTGCTTGGTCTTTGGCATACTCTATTATCTCATTGAATACTGGTGTTATGTCCACATTGTTAACTGATTTAACTGGAACTATTTCATTAGATTTATTAGTCATTCTATTTCTCCTTGTTAAGTATTTAATACAACATATATAACACAACACCATAATAATGATATGCTTAATAAGAACATTGGTAAATTCATTGTGGATAACTTTGTCTATTAATTTCAAACACAGTATTAGGATTAACATTAGCCCAACGTTGGAAGTCCTCTTTGGCTCTACTATTAATCTTGAACACTAACACATAGTTAGGATGTTCAGTTACTCTTTTCTCTTGAGTAAACCTATAACCTAACTTACCTAGTACACCTAGTTTGACATGTCCTTCTGATCCATCGTTCTTTATCCACTTACAGCTAAAGAAACCTTTTTTAACTATTCTTTTAAATTCATTCTTTGTCATTTCTATTTCTCCTCGTTTTGTTTTACTTTATCCTCATACTTCTTAATGAGTGAGTCAATGTGTGGGTAGTTAGTAATACCATGTTGCATTACTTGGTTCTTGATAGTCTTTAATTCTTCTATAAATGTTAAGTAGTCAATCATTCTATTTCTCCTATATCTTATGTCTATTCTTTTGATAGTTATGTGAACGAAATTCATATAACTTCTGCTTTGCTCTAGTATCTTGCTTTTCTATTAATTGGTCTAAAGGTAATTGTTTATCCGAAATACTATTTAAGCAACAAGGACAAATAATACTATCTTCAGCAACATATATTTCACAATCATCACAAAGTTTCATACTACTAATATGCACATTATTATAAGAATAACAATGCGACAAAGTGACGCACCTTTATTAAGTTGTGGATAACTATTCCTGACAGGAACTGGATGAAGGGCCCGGGCTGGACAACGCAATGCCCATCTTTCGTTGTGATCGTTGTTGGGAGTCTTTGGAGTTTGTGAGGCAAGAGCCGAAGTTTCCCAAGTTTATCTTGCCTCATCGAGTACTTGTTTTATTATGCTAGCATCTTGGCCACTAACTATACTCTATTATATAACTATCATCATTATATCATCAAAGTGGAGTCATGTAAATCCTTTCCCACATTAAGTTGTGGATATCTATTTTACTTTTCTCAGGATCCACTCGGATGCTGCTGCCCGGCGCGCCCTGTCAGAACAAGGACCTATCAACTAATCGAGTCAGTCCATGTCAGGAGTTTCCGGAGTTTGCCTGGCGGCTCCTGCTGCCTGGAAGGCCTGGGCTGCGTAGCAGGTGCATTTACCCACTATACATAAATATATACCATATAAAAAAGCAGAAAACCGCTAATTTTACTGGTATTAACATCATTAGTCAATCCATAAGTACCGTCCTTTCTCATTCTACCAGCTCACATTAGATCCAGCAGCAGCGTTTGTCAACAGGTAATCCAAAAATTTATTTCCCAGTTCTCCGCCATTCTTTGTCGAAACGAGCGCTGCGAAGTTCCCGCGGGCGCCCGGGCTACAGGAGCAACTATACCAACCCCCACTATCTAAGTCTTATACATAGTGGGAGTTTGGGAGTTTTCCTAATTCGTAGAGAATATACTCTTAAGTTTTTCAGGGAAACTATCTGCCTCTTGAACAGCTTCTATGTGTGCCTTTTCCACACGCTTTGCATTTCTCTCCATGACTGGTACGACACCATCATAGTGCCTCTTTATACCACGAAGTATATCCGTGTTATCTTCTAATGCATCTGCTATTCTAGTTAATGCAGATACTAAATGATCGTCTTGCTCTAAATTTACCATAAGTACCTTTCTATTTCTATATATAATATAACACCTAATGACATCTATTACAACCCCTCTCACAAAATTTTTGTGGATAACTTTTCCCTGAACTTCCGTGAGCTGCGCACCGGGCGCCGGGCCCTGTAGCTCCAGGATCCAAGATGCTAGGTAATTGGGTTAGTTTTTAGCGGAGTTTGGGAGTTTTTGAAGTTCCACGATCGCCCAGAGCTGCAGACCGGGCAGCGGGCCCTCATACAAGGGTGGAGGTCCATCATCTAAGTTCGTATTATCGCGGAGTTTGGGAGTTTGACCGCCGTCAAAAAGCTTTATGGTGCGTGTAGAGGGGTCGTAAACCAAGATAAATACAGGAGCACCTTTGTCAGAATGAGACACATGGAAGGCATGCTGGAGAGGTGATATGAGTACTTTTGCGTCCCCTTTTTTATTACGTCTTAATACTTTGAGTTCAACTGTAAAGAATCCACACTTATCGTGATAAATTACGCAATCTGGGAATCCTGGTGTAACGTAGGACTCAATACGAGATGACATGTATTTACCATCGTCTAAATACTTCTTGAAACTCTTCCAAAAATTTGTTTCTGGTTTTACGGTCATACTTTTTCTTGTCCTTTACTACTCTCTGATGATATTTCTGTGATGTCTTTAGGTCCTTTGCTATTGGATTCCTCTTCGACCGAGAGAACAGTTTTATGACCTTCTTTTTTAAACGATCCATCTAATCCTAACTCCTTTAATTGTTTAAGTACATCATCACGGGACATGTCATCTATAGAACCAGTTCTAATTTCCTTACGTTCAACATATAAACCAGCAGCTTGACCACGCAATCTTTCTGCATTTATTGCAGCACTGTGTGATTTATCATGTAATGCTTTCTCACGCAACCTTGCAAGTTCAGTTACATGTTTTTTCATTTCTACCTTATGTGTTTCATATATCTCATTTCTTTTCTTTCTAACTTCAGATACAACTTTAGGATACTTATCAATATTTAATAATTCAGAAGCTGTTGTTGCAGCACGTTCTTTCTTATAACCAGCTTGTCTTGCACATTCAGTAGGTGTTAGTCTACCCTCATTAGCTACATATATTTCAACAAATATTCTTTGCCTATCAGTCAATCCATCAGCGCCTTTTGGGTGTTTTAATGCCATATCACGAGTATTACGGATGGTATTACGGACCACCTTTTTTTCAAGTGCATCTAACTTACTGGTATATATATCTTTTTCACTCATTTTGACTCCAAAATACAATAATTTGACCTATTTACCATGAACTCGTAATACCTCCGTAATACTCTGTATCCCTTATCCCATATAGAGAATTGAGAAAAGGTATTACGGTATTGGCTAGAATCTACTTTAGAAAAAAATAAAAAACTTTTTAGCATCCAGCGCCTAATACAATACCAAATCATAGTACTACAATACTCCTCTTAGAATACGGAATATCCTGCAGATATCCTCGTTTTTTTAAGCTTTGTATGTATGCATGCACATTGCTCTTAGATTTCATGTTGTTCAATTGTTTTAACTCTTCATACGATGGTGAATACCCATTATTATCTATAAATTGTTGAATTATATAAAGAAATTTAGCTTGTTTCTCTGTTAATCCTAGCTTCTTTTTATCATTACTCATAATACTTTGCCAATACCTTTATTTTCTGTCATTAAATCCCTTAGCTTTGGGATTAGGACCATAAGATCTTTTTGTATGTCTTAACATTTCTTTGTATCCCCACTCATTTATTACTTCCTGTGTAATAGACTTTTCTAAAGTATCTTTCAATTCTTTCTCACTATTATCAAGAAGTATTCTTTTAGGACCTTTCTTTCTAATATATGTTGATATCTTTGACCAGGTGATAATGATGGAATTTTGTTTAGGTCTAAGATATCCTTTTTCTTGATCCAACCTAGGTAGCTCATCTTCTTTATCGTAGTTATCCCCAATGTATTGTAATACTGCATTATCATCTTTAAATTCCTTTACTATTTTCTCTATTATTCTTTTATCTAACCATAAATTAATTTCGTACGTCTGCATGTGTAACCTCCAAATACTCTATTTTCTTTATCCATCCTTTTGGGATAGCAATAGCGCCACCTCCATGGTTGTCATCCCGGTCCACACACCACGAGCGCATAACCACAACTTTCTCTTCACTGTTCACCACCAAATAGCCAACTTCCTGGCACACAGCAAGCGGTGCTGCAAGGATATCTTTAATATCTATCCAACCTGTTTCTGTATCACGGGCATCAAGCCACGTCACACGCACCATAGGTACATTATTTATGTCCATTTATTCTATTAACTTTTAAGTATGATTTAATATCTTTAACACTATACCTCACAGAACCATTTAATTTATAATATGGAATTCCACTTCCATTCTTTCTTTCCTTACGTAATTTAGGAATACTAATTTGTAACAAATCAGCCACATCATGCTCTTTTAACAAACTCCCTTTAAGATGTAATTTAACCATCTCAAATCCATTATCATTATTTACTATTTTTTCTTTTTCCCAGTTAGGATCTACATAAATATCCAGCCTTTCATTGTATACCAAACCTTTCATGTATGTCATTTTTTTTTCTTTCTCAATTTTATTTCTTCCACGAAAAGAACCTTCCTTCCGCAGTTATCCACGCGCACACTAACGCGCGCAAGGAAATTCTTTAATATAGCTTTGATATCCATTAACCTAGCTTTATTATCCTATCTATCCACTCACGTATTATAGGTTTACTAGAATACATAGGTCGTTTGACATCTTCACGCTGCCCACTACCGTCTTTACTAACAAACCCAAGTGTGCGGATCATTGCGTCCTCTTCGTTTTTAGCACGAATCATGTAATTAAAAGTTAATTCACGCTTCGTTGTTATTTGGTACGTATTTTTTTCCTCTCCTTTTTCAACATGAAATGACTTCATGCCACCTATTGTTGTACCTTCAATTGGTTGTTCAAACTTAACAGCATCTAATTTTTTTATTGTTGCAGCATCTGCCAAGGCCTCTTTAGTTTTTATCTCACGTATTTTTTGACGTTCTTTTTGTATATGCACCCATTCTTGTGGCCTGTTCTTTATTATCTCATCACGCTTAATGGCGTGTGCTATTTCTTCTGGTGTGTCAAGTTTTTTATTCATATTATTGTCGTATTAAATAGCAACATAAATGCAATAATAACAAGACAACCAAGTATTATTATATATTTTGCTTCCATTAAAATCCTCCAAACCATATTTTATACACCCATATCAAGGCGTAGAATGCTATCCACACCTTGATTGGGATCACGAGCAACCAAAATAGACTCCAAATCATTTGCGCACTGCCATGTATTCGTAGTCAAAATCTGCATGTTTCTTTTGTATAAGAATAACTAAATCAGCATCATAACTTTTATAAACTTCTTTACCTAATCTTGTAACTCTATCACGATCAATCGTTGGTGATATAGGTTGTAAAAACGGATCACATAAATATCCACGATAATATGTAATACGATCACTTTTTTTAGCTTTGTTAAGCCAAGTGCTGTATGCTTTTAAACTCATCATATATTCTTTCTAAAAAAGAATTATAACATATTTGCTAAAACATTACAAGAACATTATTTGGCAGATTTCTGCGCTAATTCGTGTCAAGTTTTTTCTTGCTTTCTAACACCGCACAATATATACATAAATCCTCAACTTCATTTCACCCAGTGGACTCTCTTACTGCTCATTCGAGCAAAGAGGGTCCCATTTAACAACGAGAACATAATGGCAACAAGAATCAGAAATATCTGGTATAAATTTAAAAAATGGTTAAAATACGAACCTCATAAATCATATATGAGAGGACACAGTGATTAAGATATGGTTCTTATTAGTGATGATGTCTATGCCAAACGCACCATCAGTTAAATATACAGGGTCTATATACCCAACAGAAGACGATTGCATACAAGCACAATTAGGGCTTTTAAATGCATATGAAGCTAAACCACAAGATTATAGAGATAATTTACTTATTGATGCTTTTTGTTTACCTTTTGATGCTTTTCCTGTAAAAGGAATGAACTACAACGATTCATCATTTGACGCATAAGAAGCCTGGAGGGGTAAATGAAATTTTGGTTACAAGTAATAACAGCATTAATGGTTATAATTATAGCTAAACCCATATTAGCAGACGACACAAATTCGCAAACAAATACATCAGGCTCGAATACAAATATAACAGGTGGGTATACAGCCACTACAACTAATAATAACGACGGGCAAACAAACACAACAACTTCAACGTCATCAACAACAAACTCAACTAGTGGATCATCTATACCACCACCATCAGCTAACTCGCCTTCATACTCAAGTATGAGCCAAGACGTGTGTAGCATGGGTGTCAGTGGTAGTATTTCTAGTGGTATAATTGGATTTTCGGGTGGCAAACATGTGGTCGATGAAAACTGTGAGCGTATAAAATTAGCCAAGGTCCTCCAAGATTTTGGCATGAAGGTTGCAAGTGTCGCGGTGCTTTGTCAAGATAAACGCGTGCATATGGCAATGGAATCTGCAGGCACACCGTGCCCATACCAAGGTCTTATAGGTCCACAGGCGCAGGAAATGTGGAATAGGTACCCAGAAATGAGACCAGATTATAAAGAATGGTTAGCTAAAAAAGAAATAGTAGCTAAAGTTGATGCAAGAATTGCTGAAGAAAATAAAATAGAAGCAGAAAAAATAGCTGCAGAAGAAGCGGAAGCAGCAAGGTTAGAGGCAATAAGAATTGAAGAAGAACTATTAACATTAAAGGAAGAAAATGAAGTTAACAATATTCAGCCTATTATTGACCCTGAACCTGTTATCATCGACCGCGACTAGCGTAGAAGTAAATACTGGTAACATACTTAATAACTCTACTTTTGGTACTGGCACACAATACAGCGAAACTGGTTGGGATGTAACAGGATATGATAATCATCATGATGATCTTGGTTCTGGAAGCATAAACAACACACCTGGTGGGTCCTTTGCAGCTGGTGTAGACTCAGAAATATCCCAAAGCGTTACGTTATCAACGGACGCACA
>Ga0209337_1002788_pt1 | contig 12490 bp, 15 predicted proteins | sample LinPmetageLP53_FD_184044 | JGI IMG/M metagenome (GOLD analysis project Ga0209337, IMG submission 184044) | Marine viral communities from the Pacific Ocean - LP-53 (SPAdes) (version 2) | ecosystem: Environmental > Aquatic > Marine > Oceanic | place: Pacific Ocean | collected 2010-02-08 | reverse complement strand
TAAATAACTTATTAGAAAATACTGAAGATATTGTTAACCTTAAGTTTATTAAGAATATATCTAACGATAAAACTATCGCTGAAAGCACTGTATTTGAGTTAAACGGAAATTACTTCTTATGTAAAAAGGTAAATTCTGCACAGAGAGAATGGAGTAAAGTTAACGAACATGATATGTTTACTTACTTTAAAGAAAACTATAACTATGATATTAGTTCTATATATAGCAATGCTATAAACGAAACAGCTTTAAAAATAAAAGCAATAGAAACAAGAAAAGGAACTATCTTAGAAAACGTATCTAAATTAGAAACTGCAGTTTCCGAAATAGCAACAGCATTAGGTTCTCCTAAATTACAAAAAGGAGCTATTCCTAAATTAGAAAAATTAAAAGGTTCTATTGAATCAAATATTTCTTCTTTGAAAGAAGAGTATGTTTCACTAGACTTAGCTAAATAATTAAAAATGATTAATAACAATACTTTAAACCTAGTCCTACTATTAGTTGTGTTACTTAACACGATCAGACCGGGGTATTGATATAAATCGCATTAAATTATATAAAATCCTTGGTTAAAATAACCAAGGATTTTTTTTTACAAAAAATCTAGAGACATGGATGAGACTAGAATAAGAACAATTATAGAATGGCAAAGAATGGGTATAATCGACTATATACTTAAAAACCACAGTGAAATCATTGATAGTGAAACTAATAAACTTTTAGAAAGTATTAAGTATAATACAATAAAAGAAAGTAATGAGCGAATCAATATTAAAACAGGCTGACGAAATAGTAAATAACCGATCAGAAGAGTCAGATAGACAATATGGTCCATTTGGTGAAGGAATGGATAGGGCCGCTATGATATTCAACGGGATGACTGGAATGAATATAACCGGTCGAGAAATGTTCAAAGCAATGATCGCTTTAAAATTCTCTAGAGAGTCTTATAATCATAAGCAAGATAATTTATTAGATGCAGTAGCATACATTCAAGGATTAGAAAATTACGAAAACTCAAAATTAGACATTTCAAGTTTAAAATAATATGAAAAAGGTAGCAATCACATCAGTACTGGCAAATTTAACTTATAACGACAAAAACCATAGAGGTCTCGAAGCAATGTTCTTTAAGAAGATGATGGAGCAAAACGGAGGACAAGTCGACGTTGTAGGAAAAAAGAATAGAAATACTAAAGATTTAGATTTCTATATTAATTATCTAGATACTGATTTTTCTGAATATGATGTTGTAGTTCTTCAATTGAGTACGCCAAATTTCTTCGGCGGAGTAATGGGAGAACATTGCGCTAAAATATGCGATGATTTAGCTAAGTATGAAGGTAAGATTTTTATGTTAGTAAATGATCCTAGAATACCTCCTCTAAATTATGCAGAAATTATATCAAAGAGATTTGATTTATGTAATGACTCAGTTGACAGTTGGACTAATATTATAGCAGAAGCTACCTATTTATTCTCTGGTACTAAGATCGAGAAGTTCCTAGGATGGCAACCTAAGAACTGGAAGCGAGTAGATTGGTTTACTTATATTTTCAAACATCGATTCACTCAGGATGACTCTTTTGATATATTCAGTGATGCTGTAGAAGTTGAAAAAGAATGGGATCTAGTTTATTTCGGAGACAAGCGAGGTTCTTTTAGAGAAAATCAACTTAGAAAATATTTTCCAGAAAACACTAATAACTTAAAGATAGGATATAAATCTGACAAAGTCCCAGGTGAGTTTATTAAAAAACTGAAACATGATGAGTTAATGAAAACCTTAGACACAGTTAAAGTATCATTTATTACTGGAGACGAGGAGCATTTAGATAATGTTACTACATATAGATTCTATGAGACGTTGGCTTCTAACTGCCTTGCTGCAATTCAAATAGAATATGACCCAGAAAAAAAATTAATACAGGATCCAGTATTAAGAGACCTGTTGTATGTAGAGTCTAAAGAAGACATTAAAAAATTAATAAATTCGTATTCACCAGATTTGATTAATAGACAACGTGCTGAACTAAGAAGAATATTTAAATTATAGTACATAATAAATAAATTAAACATTAATCTAACATTTAGCATGGAACCAATAATCAAACGAGTGAGGAAGAATCACCCTAATCTTACTGATGAAAAGATACTAATTATTTCTAAAGCAATTAGATATCATGACGGAAAATCTCAAATATTATCGAGGGAGCTTTTTGAAAAAGAAATAGAATCATCGATGATAAAGTCTGGAATGTTCGATTGCTGGACTACTAAACATACTAGATTTTTTATATATACAAACTGCATTAAAAAACGTTGGATTTAATATTTTCATATAAATTATTTATTCTACCGTAATAAATAATACTAGAAAATAACATATTAATATGTACAACACAAAAAATTATTCAAAAGAGTCATTAATAAACCACGGAAGATCTAATGTATTAAACGAAGCAGGTGGTGCTGCATATGATTCAATTCATTACAAAAAAGAACAAGCGAAAAAAGCTGAAGCTGCTAAAAGAAGTAATAATCTTTCTGTTGGAAGTAAGGGTGCAAAGGTTGAAGCACTTCAAGTTAAATTAGGAATAAAGGATGACGGAGACTTCGGTGCTGGCACTAAAGCAGCCGTTATTAAATTTCAAGAGGAAAACGGATTAAAAGGTGACGGAATAGTTGGACCTAAAACTAGAGCTGCACTGAATAATCCTAAAGCTAAAAAGAAAAAAGAAGATACTAAGCCGGCTGCTAAGCCAGCTGTTAAGACAGATGTTAAGACAGCTGTTAAGCCAGCTGTTAAGACACCGGATGTCAAAAATGCAGCTCCTAAAAAGAAAAAGACTTACGATGAACTTAAAGCAGAAGCTAAACTAGCTAAGAAATCTGAACGAGAAGAACGTAGAGCAGGTAGAAAAACTAAAAGATCTAATAGGCGTAATACTAAGGACCTCGCAAAGAATAAAGAAAAGCAGGAAAAGCTTAAAGCTGAATTAGCTGAATTATCTAAAGAAGCAGAAAATTTTGCAAGTTTAGGAGAATCTAGAGTTCTTAATTTTTCTGAATTTAGTAAGATTAATGGATAATAATTCTATCCAGATAGGCGGAGATAAAAACGATCTCCGCCTTTTATATTAAATATATGGCTCAATTAGCTTTACTAATGCACTTACTGAGATATAAAATACGTAATCGCTAAATAAATAATAAAAAATACAGGCGATGCAGCACATAAATCCATACGCACATATTGAAGATTCAAATATATCAATTGATTCAATAATTAACAATATTCCAGAAAGCGCAAGACTCCAGTTTGAAATAAATCTAATATTAACAGAAGGAGCTAGATCTGTGCGAGGATGCTATGAAAGATTTGCTAATGGAACATCGTTGATGACAAAAAGCTTATCTGAATCTATCATAAGTAATTCGGAACTAAAAGAATTAAAGAAAGGATTTGCTAAACTAAAGGAACACTTATCTAAGTCTGACGTAAATGAACAGGCTCTTCAAATAGCTCAAACTGCTCAAATTGCAGCTAATCCAATACTTAATAAAATAGACCTATCAATTGATCCTGAACTAGGAAAGCTTAATCCTGAAGAAGAAATAGGATTTTTAGGTTTAATTGATAAAATAATAAATGGACTAACTGACGATAAATCTCCTCTTGGATTTGTTCACTTACTGTTAGATATTGTAGGAGTAGTCGGTGATGCATTTGGACCTATTGGATTTATTGCAGATGCTCTAAACGCATTAATATATGCATTTGAAGGAAGGTATTTTCTAGCCATATTATCAGTTATTGGAGCAATGATTCCTTTCGCAGGTCCTGTGATAAGAAGAGTATTCTCATCAGGTAAAGCTGGAAAAGAGGTTGCTGAAATAACTGGTAAATACATGAAAGGATCTATTGGCATTAGTGATGATGCCGTTAAAGTAGCAGCATCAGCTTCTCCTAGAAGCATTAAAGCATTAGATCATATAGTTGAGCATACGTCAAAAGCAATGAGCATGGCTAATAATGTTATATCTACTTTCTTTAGCGGATTTTTAGCTAAAATGGTTAAATTTTTACCTTTTGGTATTGGTAAATCTTTATCTAATGTATTTAAAAAGATAGGATCTAAATTTGAAACTTTTGCTAAAAAGTCAAATAGATTTGCTAAGGATATTCCAACTATAGTAAAACTAGCCGATGTTAAAAAATTAGATAAATTTTTTAGTGTCGCAACATCAGACGGAAAATTATTTACTAAAGGAAATAAAATAGTAACTAGAGGAGATACTTTAGTAGTATTAAATAGATCAGGTAAAATGCAGGCGAAAATACCTGCAAGTTTACTTAAAGGATCAGATGTGTTAAAATCTAAATTTGGACCAAACATTACTAAGTCATTAGAAAAATCAATCGGTTCAACCGAAAAGGCAACTGTTAATTTTTATAAATCTTTAGGAGCATCTATAGATTTCGCTGCGAAAAAAGGTACGATGACTATTTTCGGTAAAATATATGAGCTTAAGACTAGGATGTTACTTTTATTAGGAAAAGAAATATATAAAGTAATAGAGGAATTTGGAGACAAAGAAGGATTTAACTCGAAAACTGCGACTGAGGCTGATTATAAACTAGTTAGTATTGCTCATATTACTAATGAATTTAAAAGAAAGCAGAGAGAAGATATTAGTAATAACAAAGGAGCATTATACTCATGTCCTATACTAGACTCAATAGAAGACGAAGATGCTTATAAGATAATGAATGGACATCTTGAATATAACGCTAAGATGTTAAATCTACCAGGAGGATTTCCTAAGGAATTAAATAAACATCTTCAAAAGAAATATAAAGAAGATAAGGATGTACAGGAGTATATAAAGACTTTTGGAATACCTCAATCTTCTTCTTATAGTATAAATGAACTAAAACATATAAGTAGATATAAAGGATAATATAGTAATTGCAAAAAAAAATCCTTACTCAATAGTAAGGATTTTTTTTTGCAATCTAATTAATAATTAGCTCTTTTTAAGTTTATTATACATGTTCGTAACCTCAGCATCTTGCTTAAGTACTCCCTTAACATATATTGAAATTAAATCAGTAAGATCAGAATCAATCATTCCAAAGTAGCTAGATTCGTATTCTAGATCTTTTAGCATTGAACTTCCGTCTTTTGATATTTTTTGATACTCATCGTTAAGTTTTTTAACAGCAAGAGGTTTTAAGCTAGTTACTATAAGAGCCATAGCTAATTCATCTCCTCTACTTGTGATTCCATCTGCTAAATTTTTCATTTTCATAGCTAGACCTTTTAATCCTTGTCCTTCAATAGACTGTATAAAACTTTCAGGATCTGCTGTTATTGTGTCATACCATCCCATAATTTCAGTGAAAGTAGCGCCTGCTCCGACATCATTTACTTTTTTAGCTGCTAATGTCGCTAGAGCCGCATTACGCGGTACTTTAGCAGAAGTTAATATCTTATTAGCTAATTTAGGAGGTGATCCTTTAACGAAATTAGCAGAAGTTACAAAAAATTCGCCACTACCTACTTTACCTCCGGTTAAAGTTACTCCTTCGCTAGTTACTGCTTTTACTGTATATTTACCGACATCTCCTGCATTCTTACCTGTCCTAGTAGTATGAGCAACTGTTTGTCCAACCTTAACATTTTTTCCTATAGCAGCTGCTTTAGAAGCTTTAGTTAACTTACTAAATCCCGGCAGTCCTGATATCATTGCTTTGATTCCAGTACCTAAAGGCTTAATTTTCGATATTGCTCTACTTGCCATAACGGTAGTTCTTGCAGATTTAAAAGCTGCTGATCCGACTCCCACTGATGCAACAGTTAATCCAATATCCGTGAGTATAGTAGTCATGTTAGTTCCTCGCATAATACTTTTTTCGATTTTACGTCTAAAGATATTTAGTGCTAAAGCTTCACCGTTTCCATCGAAATCTCCGGTTATTGCATCAGTTATAGATTCCCCATATGCAGATATATACTGCTGATCTAATTTATTGAAATATTCACCAGTATCTGCTCCATCTTCACTTGATAATAATGCCATTGCAGTTCCAACTTGAGCAACTAACTTCTCATCAGTTCCTACTCCATCTATAGCATCATGTAAAAAGAAAGCAGCAGTTTCAAAATCTATCTTAACAGAAGTTTTTTCAGGATTATAAACAAACGCTGTAACTTTTACATCAGACATATCCGTTTTATCTATTTCGAATTTTAATATATCATCTCCGTTAATAAACTTAGCCTCCTGTTTAGTTATTTCACCGTTCTGTTTTTCACCGTCTTCTGTATCATTAGTTGCATCTGTGACTATTTGTCGAATTTCATCTACATCTAAATATTGAAGTAATCTAGCGCTAACATCTTTAGATATTACTCCTTTTTGTTCTACTACATAAGTTCCGTAGCTTTCGTATAATTTTTTAATGTCCATATTACTTAATTGTTTTTAACTATTATTTTTCTAGTTTTAAGTCTTATTAAACTACATACTAGGGTTTCTATTTGCAGTTCTAGCTGCTTTAGTTGCGACATCTGTTAAATCAATGCCTGCCTTCGGTTCCGATCCCGGAGCTGCCGTTCCTACTGTTGAATAATCTGCGAAAACCAATTGATCTATTCTATCATATAAAACCGTTTTTATACTATCATTGTCAAATTCACCAGATGATAGAGCTTCTTCAGATTCATCTTCTAAGTATTCTTTTCTAAATTCATCGTCAGTAAACATTTTAGTAAAAAAACCTTTATCTTTACTATTGGTTATTTCTGAATTAACTAATAGATCTCTTTTATTTTCAGGATTTATTTCGAAAATCCCAGCATCAGTATACCACATTATTTTAGGAGATTCAAATGATATTGAACCACTAGTAGAGCTAGTATCTTCAGGTACTGCTAATATTGCTCCTTTTTCATTGAATGTGAATGTATATGTTTTTCCGTTAGTTCTCATTGTATATTTAAATGAGATACCTTTTAATTTCGAAGTATCAGCATTACCTTTAGCCTCTTCTTCAGGTATTACATCATCATCACTAATTTCACCCTCAGGTGTAAGTCCAGGATCTTTTGCCTTATTGACTAATACAGGATCTGCTTTTATCCCTGAGTTTGCTTGTATTACTGCTTCTAACGCATCTTGCGATATTACGTCAATATCAGATATTCCAAGCTCTTCAAGCTGTTTTGTGTTTCTTACTACTTTATCGAATTGAGCAGACATGCTCCTTTTTCTATCTTTTTTAACCTTATAAACTAAAATATTACCTTTAAAAAAGTTATCGTCTAGCCTACCAAACGCAGAGACAAAATCTGTTTTATCGTTTAATGTTTTTTGTATTTCGCTGAATCCTTTTTCTGTTATATTTTCTCCTGAAATTATATCAGGAATTCCTCTTCCTCTCATAGAAAAAACAAAAGTTTTTCCGCCTTCTCTTACTTTAAAAGCATGTTTTAGCTTATTACCATTTATTACTATAAAAGATTTATCACCTGCAATGTTTCTTCTTTCATTTAAAGAATCCCATGAATCGAATGATCTAGTCATATTAATGATTTTATTTTATTTATCTAAAAATAAATAATAAAAACAATCGTATATAGTGAATTTTAAGAACTTTGATCAGTATTTAGATGATAAGCATAAAAATATTAATTCATATCTAGAAAAAGTAGCCATTGTCACTAATCACAAAACCATTCCGATTTTTAAAAAAGTATCTACGACTGATGATATTAATGAATTATCTAGTCAAATGGCGTTAATATTTTCTGATGATTACACACATAGAGATTCTAGTATAAATGAAAATAAATTAGCGTTTAATAGCGTTAATCATGATTTAAGCAATATAAAAGAAAAAATTGGTAAATTTAAACACTTACCTAGTGTAGCTGATGATATTAAAAAAGTTAAAAGCTTAAGATTTCCAATTATAGCAAGTAATAAAAAAGAAAACGTTCGGTATAAGACTATCGGTAAATTAAAATCATCAAACAACATATACAATAGTTTCAAAGAAGATTTAGTCCCGAAGACTAAGTTTAAAGTGTTAGCTTTTAAGAACGAACCTATCAGTATAGTAGAGAGCATAAACAGACTACCATTGGACGTAGATATTAACAGATTTAAAATGTTAGATCAAGTTAAAGAAATAACATCTAAGATACACGAAGTTTATTCTCTAGATATTTATAATATAGAAATATTAGAATCAAATCGTGGAACTCTATATATTAAATCTATAGACAGGGATATTAAATTAAACCCGCGAGAGTCAGTAATACTTTATGAAAAAGCCTATTTAGAATATAATAACAGGCCTATTCCGAACTGGGCGCGCATAGAAATAGTAAAAGAACATCTTAATCCTTATTATAAATCTAAGCATTACGACTCGATGTTAGTTAAATCTAAACACACATTAGATTATTCAAAATATTTAAGTATATGATAATTATAAAAGGAGAAGGAAAGAGAATAGATTATATGATTAAAGAATATAGAAAAAAGATTAGAAATATCGGAATGGTGTCTGAACTTAGGGATCGTAAAGAGTATAAGAAAAAGACTACTAGGAAAAGAGAAAATCTTAAAAATGCAATATATAAAAACAAATTAAATGGTAGTAGATAGTTTTAAAGAATTTACTGGTAAATCTAAAAAATTATCAGTTGCAGCAGGAGTTGCTATAACTTTCGAAGGGAAAGTATTGCTAGTTCACCCTACTGGTGCTAGTTGGAAAACAAGCGCAGTTGGAATACCCAAAGGTGGAATACAAGATGGGGAGGATATATTAACTGCTGCAGTTAGAGAATTAAAAGAGGAAACTGGAATTTCACTAAGTCCTAGTATGTTAATAGATAAAGAAATGCAATCAGTAGATAAATATAATAGTAAAGGAGATATAATACAAGTATTAAATTACTATATTTTTCCTATAAAAGAATTATCAGAAATAGACATGACTTCTTTAAAAGTCGATAAATCTAATCTCCAACTTGAAGAGATTGACTGGGCCGGATTTATAAATATCAATGATGCATATCCTTTAATACATAGAGGTCAACTTATAATATTAGATAGACTAAAATAAACTAAAATTAAAATGAATATTAGATCTTTTAAGAATTGGAAATCAATAAACGAGCAGAATCTTAGAGATTCTAGTTACGTGACGAGTATTCAAAATCAACTATTAGAATTAGGATTTGATTTACCTAATTACGGAGCCGATGGTAAATATGGATCTGAAACAAAATCTGCAGTTAGAGAGCTACAGTCATATTTAATGAGTAAAGGATATGATCTACCTAAATACGGAGCCGATGGTATGTGGGGAAGCGAAACTGAACTGGCTCTTGAAAAGTTTAGAAGCGACTCATCAGACGGTAAGAAAAATACCAAAGGCTCTATATTGAGTAGGTGGAATAGATGGCGTAAAGCTAATAATAAGATGTCATCTAACAATTTAAATAATAATGTTAGTATAACTAATGGTAAAATATCACATAATTATTCAGGAGTTGCCGCAAAAAATATTGACAGGATAATTGCAGCTGGGAAAAAACAAGGAATAACTAATCCAAATACGCTAGTAGGAATATTATCTATTGTAGGAAAAGAAAGTGGATTTGTTCCTAAGAGTGAAAATAGTTACTCAAATACTAGTAATTCTAGAATTAGAGAAGTATTTGGTAATGCTCGAGTAGGAAGAGACAAGTACTCAGATGCTGAATTAAGTAGGATAAAAAAGGATCCTGCTACTTTCTGGGAAGCAGTGTATGGATATAAGACATATATGGGAAGAAAAAACCTTGGAAATAATGAACCCGGGGACGGCGGAAAATATAGAGGTAGAGGATATAACCAATTAACTGGAAAAGCTAATTATAAAACGACTGGAGCAGACATTGGACGAGATTTAGTTAATAATCCTGATTTAGTAAATGACGTAGATGTTGCAGCTGAAGTACTATTTTCATATTTAAAGAGAACCGTTACTAATAGAAGAGTTGCTGGAGGTCTAAATGGATTTACTAATGTTGATGACGCAGTCAAGAATATAGCTCGAGCAAATGCAGGATGGGGAAATGGATATGAATCTGATAATGTTCTCGGTGCAATTGCTAATTCTCAGAGAATACAAAAGAATTTTAATATTGCATAAAACTTATATTAAATATATAGTAAAAAAAGTAAAACGTATTTAATTATGAGTGAAGAAAAATTAGAAGTTCGAGACGAACTATTAGAAGAAACTGTAGAGGTTCAAGAAGAATTATCAGAAGAGCAAAAATTAATGGCTCAGAGAATGGGAAAGTTTGAAGTTGAACTTTCTTCCATTGATGCAACTTACTTAAGAAACATCTTTAATAAGGCAGAATACAAAGGATCTAGGGAGGCATATCTATTGATTTTAGCTAAAGCTGAATTATCTAATACTGCTCACTATTTAAAGGGATTAGATCCAACTAAAAGACATAAGGTTGAATTGACAGCTGCCACTATTGAATCTACTAATTATTTTATAGAGAAAAAAACAGGAGTAGGGGCTGATTCAGCACAAAAGCTTTTTTCTGCAAGTATGGTTTTACGTCAATCAATTATTAAAATACAAGAAATTGATAAAAAACTAGAATCTCTTAAAAAAGAACAAGAGTTTAAAGATAAATAATAAAAATTGATAGTATCAATAAAAAAAAATTTTATAAGATGAAAGTACATAATTTTCAAGGATATCTTAAATCTAAAGTATCAAACCGTCTTCTTGAAGAAGAAGATTGCGGTAGCTACGGAGCAAATCCAGAAGAAGAAATGGAGAATGATTCTAATATGAACGCGGAAGACGAATTCGATTTAGGAGGAGATTTAGAAGGTGAAGAATCTGAAGAAGAGGAAGAGGAAGTTACACTAGAAGATCTTAAAGCGATGTTAGACGACATATCAAGCAGAGTAAGCGCATTAGAAGGCGGTGAAGAAGGTATGGAAGACGAAGAAGAAGAAGAAGATATCGAAGACGAAGATATTGAAGACGAAGACGTTGAAGAAGAAGAAGAAGAAGCTTAATCTTATTATTCTAAATAAAAATATTTAAGTGGATACCTCAAAAGTATCCACTTTTCTTGATTTAACCGAAATGTATTTTAACAAAGACCGACATTACGTACTTCTATTTGAAGGATTTTGTAAACAGAACCAAGTAGATAACAAAGAAATAACTGCAAGTATTTCAGGATGTCCAGTATCTTTAAAGCTGGCAACTACTCCTGATTCTATTTCTAAAGGATTTATGGGAAAACCTGAGCCTAGAGATAGTAATGGTATGATGTTTATCCATCCTAACGATGAGGTATTAAACTATTGGATGAAAAATGTAAATTATCCGTTAGATATACTTTTTTTTGATTCAAATATGAAATTAGTTAAGCATGTTACTATGGATGCTTGTGGAGATTTTGATGATTCCGATCTTCCTAGATATTCTAGTGATAAACAGGCAAGGTTTGCCGTTGAACTCAGAGGAGGATGGTGTAAAGATAATAATATATCTAGTGATTCTAGATTAAAGATATGACGTTTTAGGACCGTCTATGGTTTCGACCATTTAAAACCCAAAACATTCGCTACGTTTTGGGTTTATTTTTGTCATAATATTAGTATAATTATTAAAAGCTATGTTTATGATATTAGATATTTTAAATAGAATTGCAGATGAACCTGGATCAAATGCTAAAATGGATATTCTTAGAGAATATAAGGATAATTCTACTTTACAAAAAGTTATTTACTTAAGTCTTTCACCAAGAGTAAAATTCTGGATTAAAAAGATTCCAAGTCACACTACTAAATTTAGATTAGCAAATATTGATTGGGCAATAGAACATCTTTCTGATATTATGGATAGGGAGGTTACTGGAGATGCTGCAAAAGATCATTTATCATATATATTATCATCAGTCGATGTAGATGACGCAGAAGTAATTAAAAAGATTATTCAAAAGGATCTTAAAATTGGTATGAACATTAGTAATGTCAATAAAGTATTTCCAAAATTGATAGAAGTTACTCCTTATATGGGTGCTGTTGCATTCAACGATAAAGAAGCCAGGGAATTATGTAAAAATAAAATGATTTCTCAGGTAAAAATGGATGGCAGATATTGTAATGCTTTAATAAAAAATAATAAAGTTACTCTTCTTGCTAGAGGCGGAGAGGTTACTTATGTTGGAGACGCATTATTTTTAAAAGAATTATCTGAATGTCCAGACGCAGTTCTTAATGGAGAATTAACGATAAACGGATTGGATCGATATGAAGCAAATGGAATAATTTCATCTATTGTAAGTATTGAAGGTAAAATTGGAGAAAGAAGCAAGGAGGAAACCGAAAAAAAGATACAATCCTTTGAAAAGAAACACGGGTCTTATTTTGATTTAAT
>Ga0209337_1002786_pt1 | contig 12500 bp, 11 predicted proteins | sample LinPmetageLP53_FD_184044 | JGI IMG/M metagenome (GOLD analysis project Ga0209337, IMG submission 184044) | Marine viral communities from the Pacific Ocean - LP-53 (SPAdes) (version 2) | ecosystem: Environmental > Aquatic > Marine > Oceanic | place: Pacific Ocean | collected 2010-02-08 | reverse complement strand
GTTTGCCCATCTGCGGGCCGTGCATCCGACGCCCGGCGCGGTGGGTGTGGCGGCGATGGCGGCGCGGCTCGGGCAGTTTGCAACGTGCCCCGATCGGGAGGAGCGGGCGCGGTTTGTTCCGCTGTGGTCGCCGGTGGCCTACCACGCGGGCACAACCCGGGCCTCTCGCAACGTGCGGGCTGTGTACTGGCTTGTGTTGGATTACGATGACGGCACAAGCGTAGAGGCCGCGCGTGCAACGTGGGCGCGGTGGGTGCACATCGGGCACACCACATTTAGCCACATGACAGGGCGACCGCCGACAAAGGCGCACCCACAAGGCAGGCCACCGGCGCCGGCGCTGCGGGTCGTTCTTCCGCTGCGGTCGCCGGTCGCCGCGGAGGTGTGGCCCGATGTGATGCGGTCGATTTTGGGCGACGTGGGACGGGACGCAGACCCGAAATGCATCGATCCGGCCCGGATGTTCTACGCTCCGGTGGTCCGCCCAGGTGGAGAGGTCGAGCACTGGACACACACACCCGCGGGCGGTGTCGATGGGCCATGGATCTGTCTGGCCGCACGGGTCAAGGCCGCACGGGCAGAACGGGCCGCACGGGTGGAGCTGGCCGAGAAACGCAGACGACAAGCGCAAGCGCGAGCCCGGGACACCACACGATCGATCTCAGAGCAAGCGGCGGAAGTGCGCCGGAGGCTTCTGGAGAGCCCGGAGGCGCGCGAGCGGGTTGGCGATGCTCTCGGGGGCGTGCGGGTCGATCGGCAGAGTGGCGCCATCATTCGCGGGGTAGTCTGCCCGGCGTGTGGGCGGCCGTCGGTGTGGTGGGTGATTGATCCGGCCTCGCTACGGCGCGCGCGGTGCAATCATGCGAATTCGTGCGGATGGACCGCGCACCTCTGGGAGCTGTCGGCGGCTCTCGGGTTCAAAACGGAGACACGATGAATACGGAAACACAACAGGCTCTTAGCGACTTGCTTGGCGTGCGGGTCGAGGGCGCGAGCACTGCGGAGGCCGTGCGGGCAGAAATGGCGGCGCTCGCCGATCAGCTCGACACGATGGACCGGGCCGCGCGTGCGGGGGCGGTGGCTGCTCTGATGGAGGGCGATGCTCTCCAGCGGTGCGCAGTGCTCGCCAGGGTGGACCCGGGCGGGTGGTCCGCGGCTTGTGTGCGGCTGTCGGCCGTGCATGGGATGGGGGGGCACATCCAGCGCCTACAGACGCTGGTTAAGGGCGCGATCCGGGGTCTGTCGGTCGCGACCGATGCCCCAGGCGATCAGCAGAGCGGACCGGCGCCCGAGGGCATCGGGTGGGCTCCGCCCGGGTGGCGATGCCCTCCGGCGTGGTCGGTCAATCCGCGCGGGGTGTGGGGACCTGATCCGAGTGGCGACGGAGAAATTCAAGTCTCGCGGGTTCCTTTGCTGCCCGTCGGGCGGTTGCTCGACATCGACACCGGAGATCACCACATCCGGCTGAGCTGGCCCGGGTGGACCGGTGCCACGTATGCACGGGTGGTGCGGCAGTCTGTGACCGTCGACGCGCGCACCCTCACCGCTACGCTCGGCGACCGAGGCGCGGGTGTGACCTCGGGCAACGCGGGGCTCATGGTCCGGTTTCTCAACCTCGCCACGTCGCACAATGCCCGGGCGCTTCCGGTCGAGCGGGTGGCCTCCCGGTGTGGGTGGGTGCATTCCGGGACGGCCCAGGGGTTTCTGCGCGGGCGAGCGTGGCACGGTAGCCCGGAGACCGTTGCGCTACAGGTCGAGCCCGGCGGAGGCGAGGAGCAGATCCTCGCCGCCGTGAGCACCGGAGGAACGTGGCGCGGGTGGCTGGAGACCGTCGCCGGCGCTGCGGATTGTCCGGATGTGCATCTGTCGGTCTATGCCTCTGTGGCGTCCGTGCTCGTGTCCAGGCTCGGCACCGCGCGCGGGTGGGTGGTCGACTGGAGCGGCGAGACCTCGCAGGGCAAAACGACGGCGCTACGGGTCGGCGCGTCGGTGTGGGGCGCTCCGGTGGATGGGGCGATGTTGCAGAGTTGGCGCGCAACCCCGGTGCAGATCGAGGCGGCCGCGGCGCTGTTCCGGAATCTGCCGATCATCCTTGACGACACCAAAAACGCGCGCCGCGGCGAGGATGTCGCGGCCATCGTGTACCAACACAGTCAGGGACGCGGGAAGGGACGCGGGAAGCCGGGCGTCGGCTCTCAAGCGGTGGGAATGCGCCGCACGGCGGAATGGTCGTCAGTGATGCTCTCGACTGGCGAACAGTCCGCGGTGTCATTTACGCAGGACGCCGGAAGCCGCGCGCGGTGTCTGTGTCTTGTTGGGCCTCCGTTGCGGTCAGACACACAGGCCCGCGCGCTCACGGTCGGGCTCCTCGACCACTACGGGCACCTCGGGGTCCGGGTCGCCGACTACCTCGCCGGGCAATCGGATGACTGGTGGGCGGTTCTGGCGGTCCGCTACGCAAAGCGGGTGGCGGCGTGGTCTGCCCGTCTCAGCGATGCGGGCGCGGTAGCCCAGCGGCTCGGGGGGCTTCTCGCTTTGCTCACAGTGGCGCAAGAGGTAGCAGAGGCCGCAGGCTACCCGGTGCCTCCCCCAGGGGTCGATCCGATTGACCGCGCGGCAAAGGCCGTACGGGTCGGAAGCGAGGACGCGGATCGACCTCTGGCGGCGCTGCGGGCCGTATACGAGCATTGTGCCGCGAGGGGTACCCAGTGCTGGGGGCGGCATGTCGAGGACCGGGACGGGTGCCCCCGGGAGCCTACAGGGGGATGGCTGGGCGCGTGGCCGAAGCCCGAGGCCCGCAGAGGTGCCGGGTGGGCTCTCGCGGTGATTCCATCGGTGATTGATCGGGTGCTCACAGAGGGCGGATTCGATCGCGGGGTGGTCGAGCGGTGGAGAGAGCGCGGATGGATCGCCCGTCAATCCAGCTCGTACCGGGTGCGGGTTCGGGTCGATACCGCCCGGGTGCGGTGTATTGGCTTCACCGTCACGGCGTTTTCGGCTCTTGGATTGACTGGGCCAGAGGCGGACTGGTGATCGGCCCGTGTCCCACCTTGTCCTACCCTTGTCCCACCCAAAAGCCCGGCGAGAATACCCATGGATAGGATGTGTCCCACTTGTCCCACCCTCTGGGAGATAGGGTATTCTACACGGACAAAGATTTTTGGAGAAACAAAAAAAGTTTCCCAGACACATGTCACTAGTCCGCCCAGGGTGGGACAGGTGGGACACGTTCATCAGCACGGCGTTTTCGCCGGGCCTCACGGTGGGACATTGTGGGACACAGGTGGGACAAGTGCGGGACGGATGACCAAAAGAGGCGATACAGGCAACAAAGCGGCGGGAGTCGCACACGGAGGACGGATGGAAGCGATCGAATTGTTTGCAGGGGCGGGAGGCGCGGCGCTCGGGCTGGAGGCCGCGGGCATCGGCCACCGGGCGCTATGTGAGTGGGCTCGGCACGCTTGCCGCACGCTCCGCGCTGCGGGGCTCGGGCCGGTGGTCGAGGGGGACGTGCGAGACCTTGACGGGATCGAGGCCGTGAGCGGTCCCGGGCCGGTCGATGTGCTGTGGTCGTCGTTTCCGTGTCAGGCGTGGTCGGTGGCTGGTCAGCGCAAAGGGGCAACGGATGAGCGCAACGGGTGGCCGTGGACAGTAGACGCGATCGACCGGTTCCGCCCGCGCTGGTTCCTTGCCGAGAATGTTCGCGGCTTGCTCGCTCACAGCACGGAGGGCCACCCGGATCCGTTCCAGTGCCCCAGGTGCTACTTCGAGGTTGTGATCTTGGCCCAGCTCCGCGCGCGGTTCGAGCACGTCGGGTACTGGATGCTCAATGCGGCCGACTACGGGGTGCCGCAGCATCGGCGGCGGGTCATCATCTGGGCAGGCCCGGCACCGCTCCAGGCTCCGAGGGCAACGCATGGCGACCCGGGCAAGGCGAGGCAGGGCGACCTCTTCGGGCCGGGTGTGTTGCCTTGGGTGTCGATGGGCGAGGCGCTGGGGATCAGGACTGCGAAACGAGACAACAACGACCCCGGGCCGGTTGCAACGCGTCGAGAGATCGAGCTGACAGGGGATCCGGCTCCGTGTGTCCCGGCGGCGTATGACCCAAGGCTCGGCGGGCAAGCTTACGTGATCTGCGCGACCACGGGAAGCCACGAGAAAGGGCGGCCGGTGCTCCCGGTTGTCGGGCCGTCGCCCCCGGTACGGGCGAACATGGGCAAGGACAAACGCGCTTGGATGATGTCAGGGACGCCGTTCCTTGATGGTCCCGAGCGTCGGCGGCTCACGGTCGCAGAGGCGGCGCGGCTTCAGGACTTCCCCGATGGGCACCCGTGGCAAGGACCGCAGACGGCACAGTACCGGCAGGTCGGCAACGCGGTACCACCCCGTCTCGCGGAGGTTGTCGGGCGTGCGGTGGTCGAGGCTGATAGAATGCTGGACACGGAGCGACCATGACCCAGAATTACACGCTGGACGAAAGACAGATCCGCGCGGCCCGCATGGAGGCTGAAGGCGTGGTCATGCGCGAGATAGCCGAAGAGGTCGGCGTCACACGGAAGACCGTCTACCGATGGCGCGAGATTCCCGCGTATTCCGCGCTTGTGTCAGGACTCCTCGCCGACACCCAACGCGCCGCCCGGGCTACGCTACGAGCTGGAGCAAAGGCCGCAGCCGCGCGCGTTCTGGCCCTGGTCGAGAGCGAGGACGAACGGATCGCGCTGTCGGCGGCTCAGACGTTGCTCGACCGCACCGGGCACCCGAAATCCGAGCGGGTCGAGGTCTCGGCAGAGGTCGAGGCATCGGCCCGGGTCAGTGTCGATCCGTCGGAGGCTCTCGCCGCGTTGCTCGCCGGGGGTGGGCAGTGACCATCGACCCGGACCGCTTGACCGCTCTCGTCTGGCGGGCTCTCCTCGCCGCTGTCGTGGGGTGGGTACTCTCCGCGGGTGTCGTGGGGTGGGTGGCCTACCGCACCGGCTACAGCGCGGGCCTGGAGGCGGGGGCGGGCCTCGTGTGGTCGTGACTGCTCTCCGGCTCGTGCCCCGGGTCGAGGCGCCTCCGGTCCCCGCAGCATGGGCGTCCTACTACGACCGCCTCCGGTGGGCGCTGTACATTACGCGGAACGGATGCAACGTGAGCCCGGAGATCGCCGCAGCATGTCTGCGGCTCGTGGCCCACGAGGTCGAGGAGCGACGGACGCACCGCGGGCATCCTCTCCGGTGGGTGGAGCTGTGGCGGCCGGAGTGCCGGGTCTGCACCGATCCGACATGGCCCCGGGCCGAAGACGGGCGGCTCTTGAATCCAGGCGGGAAGCCATGCGGCCGCACCGGGCCACACGATGACGCGCCGCACCATGGGGTGGCGATGCAGCACATCGATGGGGACCTCCACCGGTGCCCGGCGTGTGGGGTCGAGGAGGAGCGCACGAGCCAGCGCGAGATGATCCGGCGGTTTCTGGAGAGCGAGGCGCTGTATTTCGTGGCCCTCGGGGGCAACCGGTCGAGTAAGAGCTGGTCGGGCTCCGTGTGCGGTGTGATGACGGCGATGGGGGCGGCCCATCCCGATGTGGTCGAGCTGCTCCGCCGCAACGGCCTCAAGCCGGGACGGCTACCGAAGGCCCCCTCGCTCGTGCTCGCCGGCTCGATCACGAACGACGACAGCCGGGACTACCTGCGCCCGATCTATGACAGCCTGCTCCCTGACGATTGGCAATGGTCGGCACGGTTCGCGGCACAGACGGCGAGCACATGGCAACCCGAATCGGGGGCGGGCCTGCCGGGCTCCGTGTTGTTCAAGACCACGAGCGGCGCGGATGCAAGTAAGCGCTGGCAGGGCACATCGACGCCCCTGGTACACAACGACGAGGACCACGGCGACGTAGAGGTATTGCGCGAGCAAGCGCGGGCCGTAGCCGACCAGGGGGGCCGATGGCTGGGGACATTCACCCCGACCCGGGGCAAGAGCCCGCTGGTGGTCGATGTGCTTTTCAGGGACCCTCCCCGGGCCGCGGGCGAGGTCGAGGTCTACCGGCTTGACCCGGTCGACAACCCGATGATCGACGGGGACGCGATGGGGCGGTGGTTGGCCTCGATGACCGCCCGAGAGCGAGAGGTCAGGAGATACGCGCGGTTCGTCCAGCTCGATGGGCTCGTACATCCGACATGGGATCCGGCCGTGCATGTCGTCGCCGCGCTCGCCCCGGAAGAGATGGCAGACTGGCCACGCGTCGACGGCCTCGACTACGGCTACCGCGCGCCGCTCGCGTACATTTGGGGCGCGGTCGACCCTCGGGGGGTGCTCCACATCACCCGCGTGAGGTACGAGGCACAGATCACCACGGACGCCCACATTTACGCCGTACACCGTGCGGAGGCGTGCGGGGACTGTTGGCCCGGGCCGGAGGACTGGCCTGCGGATCGTTGGTGGGATCGGCGCTTCTGCCTCTCCGAGGGTTGCGCCACATGCGACGGCACCGGCCGCGCGTTGCCCGAGCCCTACGCCCGCGCCGCCGACCCGGCAGACGCCGACGCCCGCGCCCGATGGGCAGAGCTTGGGCTGCCGACGGTCGCCGCCACAAAGGCACGCCGGGAGGGCTTCGCCGCGCTTGACCGTTTGCTTGAGGTCCGGGACGGGTCGCCGGGCATCGTGATCCACGACCACCCGAGCACCGCGCCCCTACGCAAAGAGATCGAAGAGCTGGCATGGAAAGACCATCGCGCGGGCGACCGGTCCCAGCTCACGGTGCACCGCGAGACGGAGGTCACGGGGGCGGATCACGCATGGGACGCGCTCCGGTACCTCGTGATGGAGGCCCGGCGCCTCCGAATGCTTGAGGTTTTCTCGGTCGATCTGTGATCTTGCGGTTGCACGTTTTGTGGAATCCACTAAGAGAAGAGGGCGAGGCGGGGACGCCGCGCACACAACACGGAGAAACGACATGACTACCGAAACAACCAGCACCACAATCGACCGCAAAATCAACACCGGGCGCCTTTGCCGTTTTGGCTACACGCCCGGGTGCGACCTCTACCGCGCCTCGATTGTGATCAATTACGGCGCTCGATACTGGCGAGAAGGTGACGGGTGCTGGCGACGGATCGAAGGCTGCAAAATGTTTGCTCTACGCGGCGACGTGCTCGCCATCGCTGAAGAAATGCACGTCGCTCACGTCGGCGCTTGATCACAACCTCAGCCGCCCCCAGAAAGGGCACCCACGGAGAGACCATGTACCTTTGCATCGATGACAGCTACGACCCGAACACATCCACGTACGGCGGCCTGGAGGATTTCCGCGCCATGTGCCTTGCCTGTTTCGGCGAGGCTCCCGAGCTGCGGGAGACGCCCGAGGGCTACACCGACGAGACCGGGCGGCTGGTCCTTCAGGTGATCCCGGTCTGATTATTTCCACAAAATGTGGAGAAAGTAGTGGCCGGGTACCCGGTGCCGTTGTACTGTATTTGTGTCGCCGGGGACGGCGGCGCTCACAACCCACGGAGAAACAAAATGACCGCAGCAACCGCAACCGCCCGCCCCGCTCGCTACTTCGCAGTCACCGGCGGTCATGTTCACACAGAAGGGTGCGGGCATGCATCCGCGCAACGCATCGGATCGCGCAAGACCGTCGCGCAGCACCTTGTGGAACTTGACGGCAAGACGCACGCAGAGGTCGCCGCTATCGTCGGAGATTGCTGGTGCGCGCACTGTTTCTATAACGCTCCCCGGAAGTGCCAGGGCGTCAAGCTCACCGCCTCCGATATGTACACGCTCAGCGGCAAGAAAGCCGCAGCCGCGCAACGCGCCGCAGAGCGCGCCGCAAAGCGCGCCGCCCGCCGCGCGGCTGAAAGTGACGAGCTGCTCACGGCGCTGAAAGTCGCGTTTGAGGCGGCAAAGGCCATTGCAGACCACGACACTGCCGGTGTGCTCTACGGTCAAATCTGCAACCGTCGCGCCGTGCTCGCCGCGTAGCCCACCCCACCGACCCGAGCCCCGCCCCGCGCGGGGCTCTCGCATTCTTGGGACATGAGCGGGGGCGCGTGATACCGTCAGAACATGAGCCCGACGCATACCCGTTCCGAATCGCTCCCGGTCCGCATCTTGCGGGCCTTGTCCGTGGTCACGGTCGATCCGCCGCGAGAGCAGACGCAATTCGTCGCCGGGTCTGACTTCGCCTCTGCGGAGGCCGTGCACACCGCGTATGACCCTCGCCGGGCCGCATCGGCGCTGGTGGCCAACCCGTGGTATTGGCGGGCCGTGGGCATCCGTGCGGCCTCGCTCGCCGCGCTTCCGCTGCAGGTCCAGCGCGAGACCGCGGACGGGTGGGAGGCGGTCGAGGGGCATCCGCTCGCCGGTCTGCTCTCCAGGCCCAACACCGCACAGACCGATCGACAATTTCGCGTCCAGCTCGTGACCGACCTCCTCCCCGGGGGGAACGCTTACATCCTCCCGATCGGCGTCGGCACCGCGGGCACCGCTCCGGCCGCTCTCCTGCTCATGGAACCCGCCCGGGTGACCATCACACCAGGGCAGGACGGCGCGCCGCTCGCCTACGTCTACGACACACAAGGCGCGGTCAAGAGCTACCCGGCGGAGGTCGTGGGGCACATTCAAACGTCCAGCGCGGGCGGAGGTCTTCAGCGCCTCTACGGTACCGGCGAGGTACAGCCGATGGATCGGGACCTCGCCGCAGACGTGGCCATGGCGGCACAGATGGCGCGCAAGTCGAGCCGCGGTCGGCCCGATGCGGCCTACGTGCCCCGGGATCCTAAGGCGACATGGGGCCGCCCCCAGGTGCGCGACATGCAAACGCAGATCGATCGCATCCTCACAGAGCAAACAGGCGGAGTGGCGGTCATGTCCGGCGCGGGCCAATTCGAGGCTCTGGATTGGACGATCGGAGACCTCGGGGGCATGGCCTCCCGGGAGTGGGCGCGCTCTGTCGTGGTCGCTGTGACCGGTGTTCCGCCCACCCTCCTCGGGCTCCAGAGTGCCAACTACGCCACGGCCGAAATGGAACGGCGGTCATACATCGCCGACACCCTGACGCCGTTGGCCGCGCTCCTCGATGACGCACTGACGGACATGGCCCGGGCTCTCGGGTTCGCCGACATCCGGATCCGTCATGTGCTCCCCGAGATGGAGGACGGCCGGACCGACCGCCTGCAACGGGTCGCGCTCCACATCGCACACGGCATGAGCCCGGCCGATGCCTACCGGTTCGAGAAGTTCGATGACGCGCCCGATCTTGCCGAGTTCGGAGTTGACCCGGAGACACCTGGGGCACCCGAAGAGCCGATCGAAGAGGCCGCGCCCGAGCTCGACGACGAGACCCGGGCCGACATCCAGGCACAAGCCAGCGCACTCGCGGAAATGCTCACAGACGACGACCCCGACGACGAAGACGACGTGAGGACAGAGGTGGGCGCCTTGCTCGACCTCCTCGGGCCGCTCCTGTCGGGCAGTCGATGACCGCGGTCTTGCCCTACGACCTCGTGACGCTCTCCGAGGGGGGCACGATCCCGGGCCGATACGATGACATCGACCTGACCGCCACGCGCCAGATGGGACGCGCCGCGGCCCGGGGCAAAGAGCTGCGGCAGAAGCACCGGCGAGGGGGCACCCGCAAAGGGCTGGCGATGGCCAACCGGATCCTCTCCGGCGACCGCGTCCACCCCGATAACGTGCGGGACATGTTCGCCTTCTTCTCGCGCTTTGCCGAGGAGGCCCAGCGGCAGCGCGGAACGGAGCGATGGGACACGACATCAGACAAGATCGGGCCGCTCCGCATCGCGTGGGATTTGTGGGGCGGCGACGGCGGTCGGGCGTGGTCGAGGCGCAAACGGGATCAGCTCGACCGGGCAGACCGCGAAGAGACCCGCCGCACCCACGAGGCCGTGGGACCCGTCCTGCGGGCCGTGGACATCCAGGCCACCCTACCCCGCCCCGAATACTGGCGGCGATGGCTGGACGCCGTACAGCGCCCCACAGAGCGACAGATCCGCGCGGAGTGGCGGCGAGGCCGGGGCGGCATCTTCCCGGATCAGGCCGCACGCTACAACGACCGGATCGGGCGCGTGCTCAAGGGCACCCGATCGATCCGTCGCAACGTCACCGACGAGGAGCTGCGCGCGATCCTGATGGATGACGTGGAGCTGGCCCTATTGCGGGAGCAATTCGACCCGGAGACGGTAGAGCGAGGCGTCCGGCGGGCGTATGCGCTCGTGGCCCGGCGCCTCATGGATTCTCTCGCATTCGATCCGACGCTCGACCCGTCACGGCAGGTCATCGCGCAGATGATCACCCAGGTCCAGCAGGCCACAAAGGATCGGGTTGCCAAGCTCGTGCGGGCCAGTCTCGCCGAAGGCGCGAGCATCGGCGACCTCCAGCGCGCACTCCAGCGGGATCACGCCTTCTCTCCGGCGCGCTCGCTCACAATCGCCCGCACGGAAACGGCCCGCACGGTCTCCGAGGGGCAAGAGATGGCATTCGATCAGGCAGCCGATCTCGGGGTCGTGTTCTTGCGGGAGTGGGTCAGCAGTCGAGACAACGCGGTGCGAAAAACCCACGAGGCGCTCGATGGCGTGAAAATGCAGCCCGGCGAGCCTTTCGACACCGATACGGGCGCGTCAGGACTCGGGCCGGGTCAATTCAACGTGCCCAGCGAAGACATAAACTGCCGGTGTGTAGTGCGCCCGGTCGACATCCAGGGATGAGCAAATGAGCAACGGACACAGCCCGATCTACATCACGACCACCCCGGCCGATGTCGTGCGACGTTGGATAGGCGAGGCCACCCGCGCCGGCTACGGGCTCGACCTCGTGCAACGTATGGCGGAGGGCATCGGGGGCACAACCGGCGACGTGCACGCCATCGCGCAAGCCTCCGCGCCGCATCTCGATCAGCTCCTCGACGGCGAGATCGTGCAACGTCTCGCGGGCTCCGTGGGTGCCTCGCCTCTCGCGCTGTCCTATCGGACCGTCCTACGCTACGACCTCGCCGGGATGCAGGAGGAGGAGGACGAGGAGGAGCGCGCGGGCATGGACGACGACGAAAAGAAGCGCCCGGGCTACCGTTTCGTGATGTCCGATGCCGAGCCCGATCGGGCCGACGACATCGTAGAGCAGACGTGGAGCCTCTCCGAATTCAAGCAGAACCCCGTCGCCCCGTACAACCACGACTACAGCGCGCCCCCGATCGGTCGATGGGAAAACGTGCGGGCATCGGGCGGACCGCTCCGCGGGACGTTGATCCCCGCTCCGGTCGAGAGCTACCCGCTGTCGTTGACGGTGGCCGCGCTCCTTGAGCAACGGGTTTTGCGTACCGTGTCGGTCGGATTCCGCCCGGCCGCGGTCATCGCCCGATCCTCTCTGCCCGAGGAAGACACCCGCTACTCGCCGCGCGGCGCTGTCTACGTCCGCCCGCGGCTCATGGAGGCATCCGTCACCCCGATGCCCATGAACCCCCGGGCCGCTCTCGCGCGGTCCATCCAAGCCGCCCCCGAGGCCGTCGCACGGTCGATCAACCTCCAGGCTATGCCATGGGGAGAGGCCGCGGCCGATCCTGATCTTGGCGGATTCCCCTGGTCTTGACATACTCACCCGCTCATGTTCCGTGATAGAACATGAGCACCGCCCATGCTGGGCACACCACCACAACCGGAGCACCACCATGCCCCAGACTCAAGCCGAGTGGACCGCCTTTGCGGCCTCCACCGCCACAAAGGCCCAGCAGCTCGCCGAAAAGGTCGAGAAGGGCGAACGCAACACAGCCGAACAGAGCGAGCAGATCGCACGGATGGCCGATGACCTCCGCACCGTCCGCCAAGAGCTGGCAGAGGCGAAGGCCGCGGCGCATGACCCGATGGCCACGATCGGCGGCACCGACAAGGATCTGTGCCAGCGGTTCATCGATACCGACGGCAAGGTCTTCCTCAAGGGCCACGACAGCGACAATCCCGCGCTCTTCCGCTCCGACAGCAACGGTCTCCTGGCCACCCAGCCGATCAACGATGCCCACCGGAACCTGATCGAGGCTACCGAGGCTTTGTATGTGGTCGCCGTCGCCCGCCACGGTCGCGATGCCTTCGACCACCGCGGCCAGGGCTACCGGGCCGACGTCGTCCGCAAAGAGACGAAGGCGTGGAATCGCGTTCAACGCGCATGGAGCCGCATGCCCGCCCCCATCCGCCGGGCATGGGACGATCAGAACGGCAGCGGCGGCGAATTCATCCCCACGCCGCTCCTCGCCTCGCCTATGTGGCAGGTCCAAGAGTACGACCCTGACGGATTTCTCGGTCTCTTCGATAGCCTGACCATCGGATCCGAATCGGTCGAGCTTCCGGTGGGCACCGCCTACCCAGTGCCGTACAAGGGCGGCGGCGCAAGCGGCGACAACCCCGCGGCTCTCGCCAAATCGAGCGTGGGCACCAACAAGCTGACCTTGACCGCCTCGCCGATGTACACCATGGTCCTGATCCACGAGGACGCCAGCGCCGATAGCATCGTGG